>ERZ773265.153-NODE-153-length-44961-cov-28.432682_pt1 | contig 44961 bp, 50 predicted proteins | sample MGYA00580512_ERZ773265 | MGnify/ENA primary metagenome ERZ773265 (study PRJEB29015, sample SAMEA2738169) | human oral metagenome | biome: human oral; feature: human-associated habitat; material: saliva | place: China | collected 2183 ... | reverse complement strand
GGTAGATACAAAGCAAGATAAAGAAAAAACCACAAAGAGGCGCGTGATTGTGGTTTTATTGACTCTTATAAGCCGTTTTAAGCGTGTGATTTTGTCTGGGGTCTTATCGGTCTTGGGTGATAAGTCATAGGTGTTTTTGGGGCTGTCTGAGACGCTGGGAGCATTTTATAAGGGGTTTCTTATTAGTTACTCGTTGCTGGGAGCAAAAAAGCCCCTCTTGGGGCTGGGGGCTAGAAATAAACCGTTATAACCGAAACGATAAACACGGTTAGTCTGATTAGCAGAAATGGTGTCGCTACAAACCAAAAGAACTTGTTCATTAGTGTTTGTTTCTTGCCAAATGCTATAGGGTGGGTAAAGGCATACCGTGGGTTCTTTGCGAGTTTTGACTTTACAAATTCATAGTAGTGACAGAACAAAAGCACCGTTATTACCCCAAAAATAACTCTTCCTGTAAGCATACCAGCTGAGTTAAGAGCGTCTAATGTGTCAGAATGTTCTGGTGTCATGGGTTGTCTCCTCCTTTGTCAATCTGCTAAGAAGTCTTCAATGTCTTCCAAATCATCTAACACGTAGTAAATCTTATCACCTCCCTGTTCATGTTCAATCGTTCTGTCCCAGTTTTCGTCTGGGTGCATTGGACGGATAAAGACCTCTTGACCTTTTTCGTCTTTTTTTCCTTTGACCTGCTCTATCAATTCTGCATTTACGATAGCAAAACGACCAGCATAGCAATTTTCTACATAGTAAGTTTCAGTTTTCATGGACTGTCTCCTTTGTTTTTTCTTTCTGTCTATATTATATTATTATGTTATTATGTTGTCAAGGATTATATACTGATATATTGAAATTATTTTATTCCCTAATTCCTTGTTGTGTCTATCGTCAAGTGTTTTCTTTAAAGAGTTGTGGTTTTTTGCAACTTTTCTAATATAGGTAAAATCTATTGCTTTCCTGTGTCCGCCCTGCTATACTAGCTTTTATAGCGTGATACCCTTCTAGTTTTTTATTCTTTTTTCATAATCTCCTCACGCTATCTCACATTCCAGTCGAAAAAGCCCCTTAATTGGGGCTTTTTCTTTTTATAGGCTTATCTGCTATTATCCTACAGATTTAGCTTTTTTCGACACCGTATAACCTAGTTTAGATGGGTTAGTAAAGGTATAGCCGTTAGCTTCTTGGTTTGCTTTTGTAATGAGTGAATAGCTCCAGTTAAGGGCTTCTCCGTTAGCCTCTCCACTACATCTAGGAACATTTTGCTCACATATTAGAATGTCGCCATTATCAAAAACGTGACTAACGATAGCAGTATGGTTTGGAAAGAGTGATATTAGGTCGCCAGAAGTTGGATTTTTGCTGATGGGTGTACCTAAATGCTGTGCCATCTGTGACACCATCATATTACCGTTTCCGTTCGCCCCGTGGTTTGCTCCTAGAGGCTTACCATCCTTTTCCCATAGCGCCCCTATTAGGGCTGCGGACAAGGTTGTACATTGGTTAGTGATACCATTTGCTAGGTAAGCAGAAGCCCCATCCCATCCTTGGGAGGATTTCCATTTCATCCCTACGGACTGAGGGTCAATAGCATACTGCTTAATCTTGTCTGGTAGGTCATCACGCTTCCAGTACATATCAGAAGTATAACCGCTGTTACCGCCTTTTTTCTGCCAGCCTGTTCCACCTGCGGAACTGCTCGACTTTCCATCCTCGCTACAGATATTTCCTGCCTCTGTAGCCTGCTTATCATCTTTAGATGAGCCTTTAGATTTCTTGTTGTCAGCGTTATCTGCCCCTTTAAATGGGGTTTTACCGTATTTTTCAATCGCTTTTTTATCTAGCCATTGATAACGTTTCCCAACTTCCTCATAACGGGCTTTTAGGGATTGTAGATAAGAACCATCTTCGGCATATCCAGCGTTTGCGATAGCTTCCATAGTCGCTTGTGGGTCGGTGTTGTTTACCGCTTTAGCGTAAATGCTATTCATGGCGATAAACTCGGCTTTACCTACAATTCCTGCGTCATAAGACTTAAAGTAAGCGTATTGCCCTTGCCTATTACCATCTCCGACTAGAGACCCTGCTCCGCTTGGTTTTACTGCGTCCTCTCCGAAAATTTTCTTAGTTTGTGGGTACTGGTCGCCTGCCCACTTAACCCCACCCGTATTGTGGTTTTTACCAAAACTTGGTACATCTTCGTTAAATGATACCTCGGCTTGGGTTTGGGCGATTGATACAGATGGAAGGTAGCCCCCAACTTTCCATGAGGTCAGATAGGCTTCTTCATGTTCTTTAACGAACTTATCAATCTTATCCGCTTGGCTTGCGACACCCTCAGATGAGGTTTTTTCTTTGGTGTTGGTATTAGAACTGTCTACAGCGTCCTTACCGTCATCACATCTAGGTTGACAGTCTGTCTCATCTGACGGCTCAGACTTGCTATCTGAGCTGTCAGAACCGCTATCTGAGTCCTTATTGTCTTTTTTGTCTTTTTTATTGCCTTTATCCTCGGCTTTACCACCTGCCCATTTAGCGATTTTATCATCATCTTGTTTGACCTTATCGCCATCCATGAGCTTGTAGATTTTTTCAGAGGCTTCTTGCCGTTTACCCAAAGTAGCGGACAAAGCGCTGGCAGCTGGTCGCTCATAGAGGTTAGCCCAAAGGGTAGCATTTTCAGTAGGGGATTTGCTTGAACCCTGCTCAATAAAGGCTTTAACGGTCTCTGGCTCTCCGCCTTTGATGATATAGTCTACTTGGTTTTTAGCAGACCACTTACCATCAAAACCGCTCCATGAGGTATATTTGGTATAAGGGGTAAACTGATAGAGACCACCACCAGAACCGCCTACCTCTTTCATATCAAGGACAAAGCCTGTATCTTCTGCGCCTCCAACGTTACCTAAGATACCAGCTATTTGTTTACCGTTAAGACCGTATTCTACCCAAGCGTCCCAGCTATCTTTCATATTCTGATAGGCTTTAGTGCCTTTGGTAGACCAGTCTGTATCAGAAGCTCCTGCGGATGAGGTTTTATCACTCGTAGAGCTATCCTTTTTCTCATCTTCCCCATCATCTGATGACTGCGTAGGTTTGCTTGTTTTACAATCTTCCTCTGGATTGTACCCTTGGTAGACTTCGGCTAAGACCTTGCCACCCTCGGTAGAAGCGAACTCTAAAAAGCCGTCATTTATGACTGTAGAAGATAGAAGTAGCACAAGGGCTAGAATTCCCCTCATGCTTTTCATTGGCTTCCTCAGTTTTCGTACATACTTCCTCATAAATATTCCTAACTTGATTGTATTAGCGTGCTACATTTAAGTCTCCCTGTATGGTTGAGAACTGAACTTGTTGACTTGTATAAACATAATTACCTGTTACAGTTACCGTTTGACCATCTGACTCTCTGGTGAGGTCAAAGACAAACTGGTAAACATTGCTACTGTCACTTTTAAAGACCTCTAAAGTATCAAAGTTTGGTTTAAACTCGAAGTTGTTAGCCTGTTTAACCGCTTCAATAGCTTGTTGTTCTGTAATGCCATAATTTTTGTTATAGTCCGCCTCGTTGGTTGATGACTCGATAAGGGCTTGGTAAGCGTTTTGTATCTGCTTCTTAGCCTCCTCTGCCTTATTCTCATCCACGGGGCTATCGCTTTTCTCTAGTGTTGCCTTGCCTCGCTCATGACTATCCTTAAAGTTGCGCGTGCTATTGCCGTTATCGTCCTTTTTAGACTCTTTAGGGTCAGCCAGTTTAAAGGTCAGACCTTGGTTAGTATTTTTATTGTGAATATAGTAATATCCACCACCTGCCAGAATTGCTACAACTAATAGCGTAGCAATTCCTTTTTTAGTCTTTAGTTTTGGCAACCACTCATTGAGTGCTTCCTTGATAATATCTAGCATAGTCTACTATCCCTCCTCAAAGTTTGCCAGTTGTACTTGGTCGCCATCAACACCGTAATTCCCTGTAACAGCTACCTCACTATTGCCATTTTTTAAAATCATCACAAACTGATAAACGTTACCATTATCAGATTTATAATAGGTTGTTCGTGATTTGTCGTAAGTAAAACCGTCTTCCATATAGCCTTTTAACTGCTGTAAGGTTTCAGTCGAACTCAACGTATCATGAGCTTTCCAAAATGGGATAACTTCATCTTTTGGGGTCTTATCAATCCAATCAACCATAGCTTGGATAGCATTTGAGACCTTTTCTGCCTCGTCTCCCTCTAGCTTATCGTCTGGTTGCTCTAGGGTTGCTATTGCCTTTTCTTCGGCTGTTCGGTTATCTCTTTCCCTACCACTTCCAGAGTAGTTAGTTGAATTATGTGGGTTAGCCTCTTTAAACGCTATATTTTCGCTTCTGTGGCTGTTTTTAAAGGTCAGTAATAGAATTACACTTAGAGCTACAATAACAAGGCTCAGAATGGCTAGAAATCGTTTAGAGGGTTTTTTAAAATCAAACTTCCTCATCATTACCCCCTATTTTTTATTGCTATAAATCTTAGTTGAGTAGTCAGAAAAAGCTGAGTCATCATAATCAAGATTTTGATAGTTTTTCAGTTTAGCACTATAGCTGTTCTGGTTGGTTTGTTCTGTCTCAATCTTAGATGAGTAATTCCCCATGCGTTGTTGTGCTGACTCGTCTTTATCATTCTTATCATAAGTCGCTTTAGCCTCATCATATTTATCTTGATAAGTCGCTTCAAGGTTGACTGATTTTTGTAGCAACTCACTGTATTTAGAAATTTGAGGTTGTCTGTAAATAGCGTTCCAGTATGACTTAAAGTCAAACTCTGCTTTATTGTTTTTAACAGTAATCAAGCTATGGCTTTTGGTCTTAATAGTCTTGATTTTGTACTCTTTTTCATTAGGAGATGATGGGTTAAGTATCATGTGGAAAGCGATACTATCTGTTTTGGCTTCCTTGTTGACTGTTTGGCTTCCCTCTTGTCCGATTTCTGCCATAGTTGAGAGACTTTCTGATACAGACTCATCTAAATGAATATCGCCAGTATCTTGACTAACCAGTTTTTGGCTATCTGCTTCCTCGTCATCATCTCCCATATAGTTTAGGTTCGTGATTTGAATATCGTAGACCTTGTTACGTTCTGGGTGTGGAATAACTACATACAAGTCACCATCTGTAGAATAACGACCAAAGATACCCTCTAGGTTGTCCTTACCATTCCATGTAACTAAGTAATCACTAGCCTTATATGGTAGCGGTGTCGTATTGTTCTGCTCAATGCTGATACGGGCAATTAAGACATCTTGGTTTTCGTCTACATATTGCCCTTGGAATGTAGCAACTGCCCCAGACTTACTAAATGTTCCTGTTTCCCCTGTTTTTGTAGGGTTTGAGATGATTTGTGCGTGACTCCGATAAGTACCCGTCACAAACACAAAAATAGTCAGAATAAAAACAAAACCTGTAATGACTAACGATAGAAAAATACTCCGTTGATTTTCAAATGTTAATGGCTTCATAATGGCAACTCCCTTGCTATATCAACTACTTCATTGTGCATGGTTGATTTGTCTACAAACATGACACGTCCTTTTGCCCCAGAAGATGATATATCGAGTTCAACTTGGGTGTTAAAGCTGTTTCTATACAAATTCTCTAACTGTGGTATAGAGTCGCTTGGGGTGTACCCTATGATTTGGTAGTCTAGTGAGTCATAAAAGTCTTCATACAAGATATTAGAATATTCTATAAATGAGCGTCCATTACCTGTCATAGTTTCGTCAAACAAATAGACTACTCGAATACCTTTGGCTTCACAACGCTCCACAACTTCTTTTTTAGCGTAATCCGCAAAAACTTTAGGAGGTATTCTATCTACTCCGTGAATAATCAAGCAGTCGCCTTTAGACATCCGACTGATAATAATATTGAGTGAGTTGACGAACTGGACTACTTTCATCCTGTCGCTTAATCGTGAATAGTCATAATAGACCTGTCTGGACTTACTTGGCTCAAATGTAGTGTGAGAACTAAGCACCCGTCCGACTTCCCCGATAGCTCGTTTAATACTCATAGAAATATCGTCCAACCTATCGACTTTCTTTTCACGGTTTTGACTCTCTGCCAAGCGTAGACTTCGGTCAATATCATTGATAACAGAAGATATAGTATCAAAACTCATGTTGTTTGTTGTCAGCAACGACCGAGTATCGACTTTATCACTCCAATACTTGGCATAGGTGTTTTGGACAGCATTTCTGATATTATTTTTACTTGAATTATCAAGCGTATAATCACTCATAATATCAATGATGGTAGCAATTTTATCTTGAAACTGTGAATAAAGTTCGCTCTCCTCATCAAACTTACCAAAAGGCTGTAGAGGGTTAATAGATACGGTTGACATATCAACCCTGTCATAATAACTTGCCCGCCTAATCAATAACTCCTGCTCATTAAGCAGGTCGTAGGCAAAATCATTTAAAGAAAGATGGACAACTTGGGGAACTTTAGTAGCCCCTGTTTTGGGATTGACTTTTGCCCCTATGATTATATCGTTAGCAATAAGCTGACCTACCACGGATGATAAAGGAGCTTTATTATCCTCTTTACCATTGTCCAGTCTAAAATCTTCCATTCTGGATAATCTTGGGATAGCCACTAAAGCTCTGGTCTTAGTACGTTTGTTGAAATTGATAACCACCCTACTTTTCTTGCTTTCTTGCTCTAGTGTCTCGGATGAGTATATATCAAACCCAAGCGGTATGCCAGTATTGTCTTGTAGAACTCCTTTTTTATAGAAACCTAGACCAGTATAACGATACTGCATAGTGGTACTATTTTTCATATCTGTAAGGTCGTTAGATTTCCATAAAATCGTTGATAGTTTTTTGACCTGCTGGTTATCAAGTGGTATAAGTTCTACATACTTAGTGATACGCTTGGTCTCCTCGTCTGTAATCTTCCAACGACTAACAATAGACTCATACTGCTCACTAATTTTCTGTAGGTCTTTAGCTTCAATAACCATGTACCAGCTATAGATGACACTACCTAAATCTTCTTCTGACTGGATTGTTCCATACTCGTGCCAGTCACGGGTAGGTAATATTGATAGATTTTGTTTCAATTCATCCGAACTACTACCGCCCTCCATATCATCCTCTGGATTACCTTTTTTGTTAATATCCCCCAAAAATTCAAGTGTTCGTCTATGGCTGATATTATCCCGTGGACGAATGGAATAGATTTCACAATCTGGAATTTTTTGAGGTTTAATGATGGCTAGAACATCCTCTACTGTAATGCCTACACCACGACCATAGGGGATGACAATTCTAAATATTGCTCGATAAATCCCATTATCGTAGCTATAATTTCTCTTTTCAAGAACGTATTTCACTTCCTAGACTACCTCCTTTAGTCTCTAGTCTCTGATACCGCCTTTGATTTAACGACTAGGTTATCAACCCACTTTTGATTATAGACAACTGCTTTACCATCTTTGATACAATGGAAAGCACCGTCAGAACGTGTATAGTCAAGCAATTCAACGGTTGAACCATCTTCTAACTTGAATTTTCCTGTCAGCTTTTCCTTATCATCAACGGTTAGACCAATACCAGCTTTAGAAAGCACTTTTACATTGGCTTTATACTCTTTCTCAGTTAATGCGTATTGTTTCGCTTTCTCTTTAGCTTTACTTGCCTCAATACTTGCCTGTACGCTTGATTGGTATCTTTCCTGTCTAATAACTTCTTGTTTTTGTTCGTTTACGTCAGATACAACCTTAAAGCCAATAAACAGAGCGATAACCGCTAGACTTCCATAAACAATATACTTCTTGCTATTGTCCTTTTTGGGAGGTTTATAATTTTCAACCTCGCCTACTTTATATAATCCATACTCATCTGGTTTCATCTGTTTAAGTTCCTCCGAATTTATTTAAAACTATCTATCTTCCTGTAGCTGTCAATAATTAAATTCAAACCACTAGATAGCCCTTTAAGAGACTCAATCACCTGTTGCAAACGATAATAAATAACAATTTTTTCATCATTTACATCTGGTTCTGGATAGCCTGTTATGTCAATCTGGTTAATTTCCCTAACAATTTTAGCGAGTTTATCGGCTGTCTCCTCATTGCTTTCCACGGACTCAACTTCCCCTCCAATCCGTTCCAGCAGGATAGCCTGTTCTTCCCAGATTTCTTGTGTTTCTGCCAGTATTAAACTATATTTGCGAGCTTGTACCAGCTCAATCCATAGTTCATCTGATACTGGTTGCCAAACAGCATATAAGGACTTTCTAGCGTCCTTTTTGACTTTCTCAACTGTCGCCTTATCCATTTGAAATCTTCATCTTTTCTAGGAGGGCTTGTTGTTGTTCTTGAGCTTCTGTAATCAAGCGGTTAATAGCTTGGATTTCTTCAAGCATGGTATCACGTTCTGCTGTAAGAGCCTCTTCGAGAGCAATATAAGCATCATCTAAACGTGATTTGTTTTCAAGTGTTTCTTCATAGCTGACTTGTAACTGCTTAAACTCGTTTGTACTTGCATAAGCTGTTCTCAAAGCTACAATAGGATGGGCGCTATAGGTATCAATCAAACTTTGGTAACGTTGCTTGATAGGGTTGATATAATTATTTTCAAATTCTACCAGCTCATCAGATAATTGGGTTAGGTATTCATCAAACATTTAATTTCTCCTCTAATTCTTGTTGTTTTGGTTTAGCTTCTTCAATCAGACTAGCAACTGATTGATAGCGTGCTAGTATTTCTTGGTGCTTTGCGAGTAACCCGTTTAGCTCCGCTTTCATCCCTTGGATTTCAGCTAGGGACTCCTCGTCTATATATGTATCTCTAATAACTGCGATATTATCTTCACAATATTTGATTTGTGCTAAGATATATTGTTCAATCTCCTCCAATATTTCCCTCCTTGTCATAGACATATCCCAGCTCTTTCAGATACTTCTTGATAGTGTTTTCTGATACAGATACCAAGTCCATAGCTTCTTTAATAGTTGAGATACGCCCGTTATCTAGGGCTAGTTTCATGTGAAACTTCCTATCTTCCTTATCCATATTCTGTGATACTCCAAAAGCAGTCAGCTTATTATGATAAGACCCATGTTGTTCTAAGTGCTTGTCACGGCTTTCTGTCTTTTTGACTTTTTCACTATGACTAGTGATGACCTTTGTGTTTACTGGTGTTGTTGATACATACTGACTAAAATCAAACATTAAACTCCCTCACAATTTTGTTATATTCTTTAGCGGTCTTGATATGCTCGTGATAGTCCGTCACATAAGGTTCAGCATTATCTAGCTGAAATTTATACTTTTCAGCCTTGGCTACCAATTCTGCTAAGTCGCTATCTTCCTCCATAAGTTCAGCAACTTCTAAAACCTCATTTTCAATATCACGTCTTTTCAGCATATCTTATCCTTTAATTTTTTCGTCTAACAACTCTACATACCGTTGTTCATATTCATCACGGTGCTTGTCTGCATATTTGTTAGAGGCTACTTCCAATTTGTTATTTAAGAAGTCCTTGCCATCTTCATTAGGCTCAATTAGACTTTGCGTGCTGGTGCGTGCCAATTCAAACAAGCTAAGTCTTAACATATCATCAACTTTGTCATAGTATTTCTTACCAAGTTTTTCTGTTGACTCGCCATCATTAAGCAAAGAAAAGGCTTCTTCGTTATAGGCTTCTGCATAAGTAGAAGATTGTTTAGCCAGAAAACCCTCAACATGAGCTTTAACATTTGGGGCTAACATTTCATGGACTCGCAAGATAAGTGCGACTTTTGAAAATGTAGGGTTTTCTGACAGCTCTCTAACAACGATTTCATCTTTGTGATTGATACTGTCTCGCAAAAAGTCTGTGAGAGACCTAGCCCCTAGTGATACAACTACTTCACGCAAGTTATCATAGCGGTGCGCAAACTTCTTCAATGTTGTTTGGTGTTCCTCAATTTCACGTTTAAAGTCAATACAAGCTGACCTAAACTCTTGTTCAAATTCAAGGACTTTAGACTTAATATCTAACACTTCCATTTCATCACAATCAGCTTGTAATGTATTCAAATTAGTCATAGCAGACTCCATTTTTGCTATAAAGCGGTCGTTCATACGACCTACTAGCTTAGAGTTCATCTTTTTGACTTCACTATCAACATTATCAAGGTCGCTATTCAAGCGGTGGTTGAAATGGCGGATGGCGATAGAATAACTAGCTTGTCCTTTTAGTTTTAATACCATTTTCTAACACTTCCTCCTTACATATTTTCCCAGAATTTTACTAATTCTGTTTTAAAGTCATCAACTTCTTTTTTTGTCTGAAATGCTTTTTCATCATTAGGGTTTATATATTCCCCACGATAGACCTCACCACCAGCCGACCAGAAGATTTCTCTCTCATCTTCTGTGTAGCTACTCATAATATCTGAATAGCGAGCTTTTGCTGACTTCCTTGGGTTTTTCATACAAACTTCTCCTTTAATTTGATTAATGTTATTTTAACACTCTTCATGGTTCAATGCAACAAATTTTGAAATAAAGTTGCGTTTTTTGGCAACTATGCTATTTGAATTATATCTAATTTGTGATATGATAGTAAGCATAAGGGAGAGCTATGCTAGACAAGAAAATGACATTGACCCTCAACTATATAGAGCAGTTGAGGTCTACAAAAAAACTTGATTTCATTGATACCATTACCTTGCTTAGAGCCTTAGATATTAGTAGGACACAAACCTACGATATTGTTAAAACCATTGATTTTATTATCAAAAACAACGATAAAATCAATAACCCCTCGCTTACAATTCTAAAAATCAGTAAAGCCTACGAACATACAAACAGGAAAAAAGCCACTATTAGAGAGTGGCTTAAAATTAGAGGACTTAAGCAGGTAGACCTTGCTAGGGCGCTAGGGAAACAAAAGTATCAAATATCACGCTACTTATCTGATGGGGTCAGTAGCTATGACACCATCAAGAAGATTGCTGAGTTTTTAGAGGTAGATACCGAACAACTCATTTTAAAGTAAGCCATAAATAGGCTTACTTTTTTAATTTATAATGTATATTTTTATTGACAACCTATTTATATAGTGATATAATATAGATAATTAAATAAAAAGGAGTTTATCTATGATTAACAATGTCGTACTCGTTGGTCGCTTAACTCGTGACCCAGAATTACGTTACACCCCATCCAACCAAGCAGTCACTACATTCAGTTTGGCGGTCAATCGTAACTTTAAAAGTCAAAACGGTGAGCGTGAAGCTGACTTTATCAGTTGTGTCATTTGGCGAAAACAAGCTGAAAACTTAGCTAATTGGGCTAAGAAAGGGGCTTTAATTGGTATCGTTGGTCGTATTCAAACTAGAAGCTATGAAAACCAACAAGGTCAACGTGTTTATGTGACTGAGGTAGTTGCTGATAGCTTCCAGTTATTGGAAAGTCGAGAAAGTCGTAACAACAGTAATACTTCTACACAAAATACTGGCTTTGGACAACCAGAAGAACAAAATTATCAAAATCCTTTTGGGCAAACCTCCCCTATGGATATTCCAGATGGTGACCTACCCTTTTAAAAAAAGCCCAACGGGGCTTTTTTTGTTGTTTTGTTGTATATTTTAATTGTTGGGGTAATTTAATATATATCAAATTAAATACCAAGAGCAACAAAAAAGCTGTAAGGGAAGTTCTTACAGCTTTTTCCCTACTAGTTAGGAGGTAGTAGGGTGAGAAATAGAAGAAGTCTTGCTATTTCTATTCGGAAGTTTATTGACAGGAAGTATTGATGAACAAACAACACCAGATGAAACCTGTCTAATGTACGAGAGAGGAAGCACACCCGTACAATCATAATATAACACAATAAACCGAAGTTAATATTACAATTTCAAGAAAAATTCACTAAATTTAGAAATAGCGCAAAAAATGTCTAATTTTATTGTATATTTTTATTGACAACGTTATTTTATTGTTGTATTATGTATATATAAAGTTAAATATTTGAGAGGTAAATAAACATGACGAAAATATATACATTTACTATTTCTGCTGGTGGTGGCGGTAAAACTACCATTACTGGTAATGGTGGATTTTATCTAGCCGAAAAGAAAAATAAGCGTGTCCTTTTTATAGACGAAGACCAATCTTGTGCTTTAACTAGTGTGTTGACTAAACCTATGGCTGATGAAATTGGAGTTGACCACGCAGAATTTTTAGAGAGTGTAGACGGTAGTAAGTATAGCGTTAAAGGTATTTACGAGAAAAAGGATGATGACCCGATACCTTTAAAAATCACAGATAACATTTCCTTAATCGCTGGTTATAGTCAACTCCCAGATTACGAGGGGGTCGCAGGTAAAAATATGGGCATGAGTATTGCTCAATGGTACGACCGCAACAAAGAATGGATTGAAGCAAACTTTGACTACATTCTTATTGATACTCACAATGACGAAGCTGAAAATCATTTTTTGACTAGTGCTTTCTACGCTTCTGATGTTGTTGTAGCAGTTTTACCAGCAGATAATACCGTCTTTGGTAAAATTCCTATTTTAAAAGAACGGCTAGAGCTTATTAACTCAGCTTCTAGGAGCGGTAATAAAAAATTTGTGGTAGTGGGAAATAAATTTCTCTCTAACGCAGGAGACCCAACAGAGAGCAGGGAGACTACCAAAAGATTTGAAGAATTGATGGCTGAAGAACCCGAAACCTATTTAGGTTACTTTAAATACAGAGCTAAATGGTTGGGAGCTTTTAAAAGTTCTGGTATCCCTATAACTCAAAAAGCTAAAAAAAAGAGCGGTCAATCTCAATCAGATAAGCAATTTATTGAGGACTGCTGGAAACTAATGGACAAAATTTTCAAATACTAACTTTTTAGAAAGGTGATAAAATGGCTAAACGAAATAATGATGATTTGATTAAACAAATGCTAGCTCAAAATGCCAAAACTACTAACGGTCAAGGACGAAAACCCGCCCCAACAACCGAAAAATTCCCTATGGTTTTCAACTCGGAGTTAGTCAAGGTCTATAATTCATTGCGAGCTTACTTTGGTCTAAGACGAGTGCCCTACATGATGAACTATATGTTAAATAAATACCTTGACGGATATGACAAAGGCGACCGCCTCCCTCTTAACGTTGATAGTAAATACTACAAGCAAGATGATAGCTACACGCAACGCTATATCCGCTACTATCCAGAAGATGATAAACGCCTCAAAGAGTTGATGAAATTGTATGAAGTTGAAGATGTCAAAAACATTGCTAGAGCTATGCTTGTAGATACTTATAAGGAGTTGGTCGAACAGGGGGAAATCCATGAAAAATAAAAAACAGCTCAACTTATGGCAAGCCAAGCTAGGGTTACTTATTTTGTGGTTTTTTGGGTTAATGATTTTTAGCCAGTTAGGTGTCGTTTTTAACCACTATATTCACCGCTTCGGTCTAGTTATCTATATAGCTTTGTCCGTCCTTATTGCTTCTTTGAAATGGAAACCTAAAATTGGGTCAGACGGTTTTACAGTTAGACGAACATTGATAACTCTATCAATCGCTTCTCTAGTGATTTACCCGTTCTTTCTCCCGTTCAAAAGTAGTGAAACATATCTGGGTAAGGATAGATTTATTTGGGTTAACCAAAAATCAAGCCAGTATTTTGAAACTGTAGCTGAGAAGACTGTTTTTCAGTCACCCAAAAAATATGACTATATCATTTTCTTTAACCCTAATTGCCAAACGTGTCAAGATACCTTACCTAAATTAAAAAAAGCTGTAGGGGTTCGCTCAAATATCGCTTATATTGATACCACTACAAAGTTTGGCACAAAAATGGCTAACCAAGCCAACGCTAAAAGAGTACCTAGCGTTTACTACGGGAATGATAAAAAAACAGTTCGTTTAGCTTATCATTCAGATGAGGGTACTAAGCTCTATGACAACAATCTCTATCAACTCATTTCGAGTATCAAAGGCTGATATAATATCAGTCTTTTTTTGATGATTTTTAATATTTTTGTAGATTTTTATTGACAAGGTAATTTTATGATGTTATAATAATTATAGAAAGTGAATAGAGGTGAACTAAAGGGAGCTATCTATTACGTTAGTTCACTAATTCACTTAAAAATTTTGTCTAATGTCTAATAAAGAAAGGAAGTTTATCACATGACAAAAAATAAAGTTTTAACATTAGTAACTGTAGCAAGTGTCGCTCTTTTGAGCAGTACAGGACTTGCGGAGGAAGTGTCTACACCAGCGGTTTCTACTCAACCAAGCGAAACTATTGCAACTCCATCTGGAAAGACTACGGGTGACTCTGTTGTAACCGACCACAATGGCTCAAACGATACCCCAGTTACAGATAAAACAGGTAATGGAACTGGTACAGTTGTCGGGGGTAAAGCAGGTTCTACGGGTGACTCTGCTGTAACAGATGGAAGTGGCAACACAGCGACTCAACCTACTACACCAGCTCCAAGTGAGCAACCAAGCAACCCTACTCAACCTACTACACCAGCTCCAAGCGAGCAACCAAGCAACCCTACTCAACCTACTACACCAGCTCCAAGCGAGCAACCAAGCAACCCTACTCAACCTACTACACCAGCTCCAAGTGAGCAACCAAGCAACCCTACTCAACCTACTACACCAGCTCCAAGTGAGCAACCAAGCAACCCTACTCAACCTGCTACACCAGCTCCAAGTGAGCAACCAAGCAACCCTACTCAACCTGCTACACCAGCTCCAAGCGAGCAACCAAGCAACCCTACTCAACCTGCTACACCAGCTCCAAGCGAGCAACCATCAACACCATCTAGCGAGTCAGACCAACCTGCTACGCAACTATCAAATAAAGCTGGACAATCTAAAGCTGACAAACCAGAAGTGACTGCACCATCTTCTAGTGAGTCAGATACACCAGTTGTTGGGAAAGGCGAAGAAAATGACAGCTCATCCCGAAGCGGTAAATCTAGCAAGTCATCTGAGAGTGACAAACCAGTTGACTCTAAAGCTGAAACAAAACCAAAAACAAAAACAGAAGCAAAATCAGATAAGGAAAAACCAAAAGACCCATCTGGTAATGAAATTACAGAACTCCCACATACTGGCGATAGCAAAGCAGGAACAGCACTGTTTTCTTCTATCGGGGCTAGCCTCCTAGCAGTTGCTCTATTCTTGAAACGTAAACTTAAATCCTAATTTAACGTTAGAAGCCAGTATAATCTACTGGCTTTTCTTTTATCTTGGAATTTAGAGAGGAGGTAAGTGATGTTAAATAAAATCCTATATCTGAAAGGGTTTGATGGCAATGGCAACGAAGAAAAAACAGACCTAGCTTTTGCAGGAATAATCAACGAGGATGGTAATGTATTCAAATACTACCAACCACAAAACGGCTTTGATAGCTGGTTTGAAACTTTCCGAAAAGAAATACTGCTAGAAAACAGCAATATATTTGTCTACGACCTAGAAGCCTATGCCAGTCATTTTATTATCCAAGCCTTACTTAGAAATGGCTATCAGTTCTTTGACCGCTCTGATATTGACCCCATAGATAAGTTTGCGATTGGTGAACAAGGGCGATTTACCGTCTATACTAAGGTCGGCAATGACTACAAGATGGTTAATTTTATTGAGATTTTCAGATACCTTGATAAGTCCGTAGATGTCTGGGGCTATACTAGACACTTTAATACCATGAATGTGGATGAGTTCCCATATATGCCGTATGGAATAGCTCTTGACAAAAGTTATAGGAATGAAGTAAAAAGTATCTGTATCGCCTTAGATTTAGCTATGCAAACTCACGACTTCTACAGATGTTTTGAAAATAGACTATATGCCAAGCCATCTATAGCTATGCAGTTGCTACAAAGAAATGTAGAGCGCCTACCACTCCAAAAAATCAAGGAGTTTGAACCCCTTGAAAAATACCGTGGTTATCGTGGAAACTACCAAGAAAAACGCTATTCTAAAGTCAAACTCACAGCCCCTAGAGGCAGTCTCCCTCAATCTTTTGAAATTGATGAAAGCCAGTATAGTGTCGGTTCTAAAGACTGGTTTATGGCAATGGAAAGAGAAATCAAGGAGCATAAAGAGCTACTAGAGGCAGGGGTATTTACAGATTGGCGAGAAAAGCAGAAGTGGGAACGCTGGTATAATCAAGGAAAGAAATACCACTACGCTATCTTAACCAAAGAATTAAGAAAGTTTGCTAACCCTGTAGCAAGATTTTCTTATCGCTCTGGATATAATTACTTGCCACCAGAAAAAACCAATGAGTGGCTTGCAGGTAGATTAGGAGTTACTGTTGATGAGAATGGACAATATGCTCATCATTACAGCACTAAAAAGCTCCCTAAAAATGCAGTCGGTATTGTTGGTAGCCTAGAGGAGTTTGAGAAGCGCTATGGACACGATAACTACCTCTATATCGCTATGATAACCCGTATAGTTGCTACAGTAAAAGATGGTAAAGCCCCTACGATACGACCAGATAGACGAAACTTTGAGTACACAGGAATACAGGATTATTCTAAGCTCTCTGTCTATTATCGCCACATTGACTTTTCAACCCCTCTCAATCTCTCACAGCCAGATTTTGAGTATTTACTAAGAAACTATGATATAGAGACCCTAGAATATAAACTCTTAGTCTATGATGTTGATTGGGAGTTAATGGATTTACTGAAACAGCATAAGGAGCGTTGGGCTAAAATTAAAGAGCAGGCTAAAGCTAAAGGGGATATTGTTGAGTACAACTATGCTAAAGATAACTTAAACTATGTTGTAGGAGGTCTAGGAGCTAGGAAAACTAACCCAGCTACTCCCTCTTATGTGGCGGTCGCAAACTTTATCAATAGCTACGCTAGATGTCAAACAGCAGAATTGATTAACAAGTTGGGAATGGATTTGTTTTGCTATTGTGCCGTTGATAGTTTGCACTTCTTATTACCAGAAAGCTGTCTAACAAACGGTAAGTATGACTTCCGTAAACTCAAAGCCTTTCTTGCCAGCAAGTTAGGAATTGAATTACACCCAACTAAGACAGGAGCTTGGAAAGTAGAAAGTGTTTGGAATAAAGCTAAGTTCCTCAATATTAACATTTATGGAGAAAGAGACTTATCGGGAGAATTTATCACAAGAGTAGCTGGTATCAATAGACCTCTAAGTGAGGAGGAACTATCCCCTAATCATCCTATCCCTATTCAAGTCCGAACAGCAGTTGAGGGAGGAACAGTTTTAAAAACAGTTACTAAAGAATTACCCCTCTCCTATGATGGAGTTGAGAAAATGAGGAATACAGTTGAGTGAAAACTTAACTGTATTTTTTATGTAGGTAATCCTTCATTCTATTATTCAATATATATTTTATATATAGTATATTATATAAAGGGTTTTTGTAACATTTGTAATAATTCAGAAAAGGCTTTATACCAACGTTTTTTGTCGAAGTCTAACACAAATTTGTCGAAGTCTAACACAAATTTGTCGAAGTCTAACACAAATTTGTCGAAGTCTAACACAAATTTGTCGAAGTCTAACACAAATTTGTCGAAGTCTAACACAAATTTGTCGAAGTCTGACACAAATTTGTCGGCTAAAAAACACAAAAGAAAAATTTGTGTTTTTTGTTTCTTTATGTTACAATTCATAATTGAAAGTTAAATAAAAAGGAGGCTATCATGTCAGCCAAAGAGATGATACCTACTCATGTAGGTGAGATTGAGGAAGCAAAAATAAAAGTTAGCGAAAACGAACTTTTCAAAAATGATATTCTTATCAGTGCGTATTTGGACAAAAAGCTAAATGAAGTTGAAATGAAGTTATTTAATTTAGCGTTATATAATTTACAAAAATACGGCTCACAAAGTACCTCTTTGTCTACTGTTAAAGTAGACGAACTTCTTCATTATTTGAGTGATGATGGGGAAGATAAAATCATAACAAAATTTGCTCTCAAAAAATATATAGACAACCTAGCTGGTATTAAAATATCTGTTGCTAATGATAAGTTTTTAGAAGATACAAAGACCGATTATACACAAGACCAATCGGCTGGTGTTTTTAATCTTTTTCAAGCTATAACTCTTGTCGGTAGAGATATGTTTTTTTATTGGGGGCAATTAAATGTACACAAGTTATTGCTTCAAAAAACTAGTAAGTTATCACTCTTATTAGATATAAACACTCTAAAAAAACTTACTGATAAAGGGATAGTTTTATATGAGTTATTGAAACTGAAAACTTTGGAAAGTAATCATCATACAATAGACTTAACAGTCGGAGAACTAGCAAAGTATTATAAAATCAGAGGACAAGCTAAAGAACGTTATTCCCATATCAAAAATAGATTTTTAATTCCAGCTATACAAGAGATTAACGAAAACACCGAATTTACTATAACTCTACCTAGCGACTATTCACAAGGTACATTTATTGAAAATAAAAAGGGTAATAAGGTGTTAGGTGTATCTCTATCTTGGACTATGGAAAAACCAGAATATTATCCAACTATCGGACAACTAAAAACACTCAATGATTTGCATACTCAGTTTGAACAATATAATCTCAATTATCTCAATGACCCGCTTTATCAAGATATTAAAGATAAAACAGGGAAGCCAGAGGCTCTAACTAGAAGTAATGCCCATACAGTTATTAAGCGAGGAATTGAGATAATTGGGGGCGTAAAAAAGGAACTTGGAGTGTATGATAAAGATGAGTATGCTTTGAAAGTGAAGCCTTATGAAAAATATTTCGGTAGCTTCCCTGATATTAAAATCGAAGATAAAGATAAAATTGACTTTGCTTTTAAAATCGAAAAATTCAACGCAGAGGATAGAATTTCAATCATAGACTTATTACTAAATCACGCAAAAAAAGCAAAAATGAAGAGTTGGAAACTTATAACAACTATTTTGCAAAACTGGATTGATGACGGAGCGAAAAGTTACGAAGAAGTAAAGGCTTTATATGATAATAGAGTAGCTTCACCTAGCGCACCAGACCAAACTAAGTCAACCCCTAAAGGAAGTAGCAAAAAAACTAATACTCCAGAGTGGAGTAACCCAGACTATAAAAATAAAACAACTCCAGAGGAAATAAAACAGTTATCTGTTATAAGAGCAAAAACGCTAGTTAAATTTAGTGAAGCTAAACAATCTAATGAAATTGTATATGAAAACATTTATAGCTGGTTGAAAAAGGAGCAACCAGAATTATCTAATTATGAGCTGAATAAGCAGGCTAGCAAATTAACTGAGGAAGCTCTACAAGAATATATGGATGAATAGGGAATTTAAAGAAAGTTAGAAAATGTCTAACTTTCTTTATTTTATGCCATTTTTCTATTGTAATATATATATTTTTTTGTTAAAATATATACCATAAAGAAAACGAAAGGAGGCACGACTATTTGTGATAAAGACCACAATGTGTATCGGTTGAATATCTCAAAAATGAAGTCGATACCAGCGACTAGGATTTTGTTTAAGATAGTTCATAAATATCTTAAAGATGACTCTCAACGGTCAATCCGTTTAAGAGTCAGTCAGAAAGATTTTGAATTATCCTACAAAGCCCTACAGAAAGTCAAGGTTGAGAGTAAGGATGAGGAGTTCAATTTTATTGCTAAACTGGTCTTTAAAGGCGGTTTCTTAACAGTTATGTTGCCTCACAGTGTAATAGATAACATAGACAAGAATAACCTTACTTTTACAAAGTGGGGAGTCTTTAAGTCTAAATATAGTTCGATTATCTACACAGAATTAGTGAGACGACCTAAGAAATACTTTAGGTTATCAAAAGATGGTCTAAACGAATTTTTAGGTCTAAGCTCTAGCTATGAGGGGTCTAACTTAAATAACCTGTTAGGAAGAATAGAGGAAGATATAAGCCGTGTAGAGATGAGTTTTAGAATTGAGAGACTTTATAAGAAAAATGAGTCTGGTGTAAGAGCAATATGGCGATACACAATTACAATTTAGTTGGGAGGTATAATGACGGAAGATAAAAAAGATGAAACCCAAAAAATACCCCGTTTTGATTTTGTAGAGCGATTGAGAGAAAAAGAAGATTTCATGAAAGATTTCAATGCTTATAAAAACAAGGTCAATGGCGGTATTGATTTCCTAGAAAAATTGGAAAACAAGTACATTGGTAACAACAAAAAGGTCAACCAGCTTATTGAGGTACTGGAAATGAAAGATAATCCAGTAGCTATGCTTCTAGCAGATGAGGGGGAAGGTAAGACAACTACTGTCAAGCACCTCATGGATTTAGTCAACTACCAGCGTGTGACTGGTGGGTTAAATATGGAGCGCTACTATGTGATTATCAAAATATCTGTATCTCACTTAGCTGGTCTGGGCTTAGATAATATCCAAGGAGTTATGGAGGAATTACTTGGAGAGGTCAAAACACTAGAGGATAAAGCTAGAATGGTTTTAGCCGAAGATAATCTAAGGTTTTGCTTATTCTTTGATGAAGCCCACAAAATCGTCCGTATATTTGGAACACAGGATAAGCGTGGAGGAGACTTGCTGAAAGAAAGTCTTACCCCTGCTAAAGTCCGTGTTATCACAGCTACAACCCGTGACGAGTACGACAAGACCTTTGCTTCTGACTTGCCACTTGATAATCGTTTTGAAATTGTTGAGTTGGATAGGGTAAAAGAAGAAAATCTAGTTACCATTTTAAAATCTGACTGGAAGCGGTGGAAAGAAAAACCCCCTATCTGGGAAGAGCTTGGAGATGTTACAGATGAGTTGTTAATCAATATCATCCGTAGGGCTGAGTTGCTGTTTCCTAATAAACATGAACCAAGGCGGAGTGAGCGTATCTTAGAACGCTTAGAAGCCAAGTGTCGGTTATCTAGGAGACAGCCTAGCTGGGAAGTTGTTCAAGAGATATTTGAGGAGCGCAGACAAGTTGTTAAAGCAGACCTTGATATTTACTCAGCCATAGAAAACTATGATGAGCGTATCTTAGGGCAAGACCTAGCTAAACTACAGTTAAAACGTTACTTTGGAAGTCTCCTTGTAGAAGATTTAGAAGAACGTAAAAACCGCCCTATTGGGGTCGCCTTGTTTGTCGGACCTACAGGGGTTGGTAAAACTGAGACCGCCTACTTTATTTCAGAAAGTCTGCTAAAAGGTAGTGAAATTCTTTTTGTAGACTGTCCTAGCTATGCTAATACAGCTACAGGAGCTAGAGACCTAGCTAACCATTTGGGTTCAGCAGTTTATCACAACGGAAACTACACGATAGTCTTTGATGAGTTTGAAAAAGGTGTGCCAAGTCCGAAAAATCCTTTAGTCCAAAGTAATCTTATGACTTCTTTCTTGCAATATACAGGAGAGGGGATGGTAAACTACTATAGACTTGATGGTGATGGGCAGATGGTAGAGACTAGACAATCACTCAAAGGCACGTTTATGATTTTCACTTCCAACGCAGGTTACGAGTCCTCTAATATTGACTCTAAGTATGGTGCAGACTATAACTGGGAGGAAATGAATAAGTCTCAAAAACAAGCACGTTTAGGAAACTATGAAAATCAGATACGAGAAAGTCTCCTTGTCAATGATAAGCTGAGTCCAGAATTTCTAAATCGTATGCAGGTTATTGTTTCATTTGAAGCATTGACTGAATATGCAGGGGTAGCTATTGCTAAGAAACTTCTTAATAAGTTCTATACTTACTTAGAGGTTGAAAGAGGCATTGAGCTTGACCTTGCCCCAGAACATACTTACCATAACAAAGACCAAGATGGTTCAACTCTAGTCAGAGGAGCACCTAGCACCTTTACCGAGCAAGAATTGGCAGTTTTCATAGGTAGCGTAAAATCTAAGATGACTGATAGTTCTAGGGGGGGAGCAAGGCAGATTGAACGTGTTATCAAACAGGAAATCAAAGGTGTTGTCGGTGAGACAATACATGAGTACATGAAGCTGGAAACAAATCCAGATAAAAAACCACCAGAAACTATTAAACTAGAAGTTCTCAATCATGGTATTCCAGTCGGAATACAGGCGGATGAGTTTATGTTATATGTGACTGTTTCAGGTCAGTTTGGGGAGGCTAAATCTTATGATGAAGCAGACCGAACTTCTAAAGAAACGCAGGCAGTAACACGGCTCAAAGAGATTGAGAACGAACGTAGACGGCTTGATAGCCTTAGAATAGAGGAGGTGGTATCTCATGGATAAACGTAAAAAGCTCCTTTGGTTAATAGCGATACCTCTTCTAATCCTAACGCTGTTTATTGGCTCTAGTCAGAAAACTCATGCCGAAGAAAAAGAGGGGTACTACTCCAATAGTGGCACCGAAATCAAGCAAGAGGGCGGAGTAGGTATTACTAATTTTGATGGACAACAATATAGCGATATACAGGTTTATCTTGGTAAAGGTGGGAAGAAACGTTACCTATATTTGACACCTTATGTTGGGGGGGTAGGACAAGCAACCCCTCAATATAAAGTTGATAATGGTAACGGAAACTGGGTTACTTTACCTAATGGTTTTGACTCAGTGATGAAGACAACAGACGACTCGAACCTTGAAAAAGATAAGAAGACCTTTAAAGAAACATATGGTTATGAGTATAATGATAAAGACTCAATACTGGGGTCTTCAAGTAGTAATTCTAATAGCTCTAGTTCCAGCAAAACGCCAACCTATAAGGACGATGAAGATGCCCTAACCAATTACTATGATAATTACAGATTAGGGAAGTACAATACACCAGCCAATCTTTTACAATCTGTCATCATGGGAGACGGTGGTAAGAGCGGTATCAAGAGTAAGTCAATCTCTTACAGTTCATTATCACAATATCCTAAGTATGAAAGCGTTAAACAAAACGTTACAGATGATAAAGGTAAGACAGAAGAACGTATGGTAGGTACTGCGGAGTACGGTAATATCAAATCTAGCGGAGGTACAACCAAAGTAGGGGCTACAACTTCTAATATGATTAAGGTTGTTTCTCAATACGGTTGGTTGACAACCAAAAAAGATGATGAGCAAGATACCCCTTGGTATCAAACCATCTGGGATAGCATGAACTCTCCTGTATCTGCTATCGTTGCGATTATTGCCATTGTTTTTGGGGTAATTGCTGAATGGGTGACAGCTCTATTTAAGCTCTTGCTTGAAATCGCAGCCAATGTTATTGGCTTGCTTTTCCCAGACTATGTTTTGGGTCTAGCCAGCGAAGTTATGACTGGTAAAACATTGAGTGAAAACGGTCAATGGTTGTATAAGATTTTTGAAAATGTTATTACAGCCGTTGTCGGTAATAATCAAAAAACTTTGATTAAACTAATTGGAAACCTTTCGATAGCTGTTTGGATTTCGATAGCAGTTATCACGTTTATCCTCTCATGGCTTAAAGGCGGAGTAAAAGGGGGGGTACAGAAATTCATTAGAGGCTTCTTCCATGTTACAGCTATCTTGATGTTCTTCCTATTGATACCGAGTATCAATAGCTCATTGAAATACGATAGCGTATCGCCAGATGAGAAAGCGCCAACGGTTGATGATGGAGCATTTAATAGCCTTAAATGGGCAGTTGGTACGAACCTAGATATTTCATATCTTTATCCAGACACCTATCAGAATGTTGTCTCAGAAACAGTCAAAAGCAAATCTGCTCTTGACGAGTCCTTTAAAGTAACTAACGAGACAATCGCTAAGGCGAATGAGGCAGTCAATCAAAAACTAGGTAGTCAGATGTCTGCCCAGATTGATGAAAGTGTCAAAGGTAAAAACGGTCAACAATCACAGTTTGAAAATATTATGAATAGTGATAAGACTTGGAACGTAAATACCTATCTACGCTTTATCTCAACCTCTGGTACTGCTGACGCAGGTGGTGTCAACCTTGCTTCTTCTTATCTTCCCCCATTGATGTCGTGGGCTGATAACGTTACAAACAGATACTCTGTTTCAGCTGGGTCTGTAAGCGGTATAGGTACTAAGAATATGGATGATGTACAGAAAGGCGGTACATTTTCATGGACTGGACGACCTATTTTCTTTAACTCGCTTTCAGATGAGAATGAGGACGGTGGAGATGAGGAGGCTTATGTAGCGGTTAATAGTTTATATGGTATTAAATATGACCCACAACTCTTTAAACCAGTTGTGGTTAGCCAAAGCGAACCATATACTTATCTCTACGGAGCTTCTACAAGTAATAGCTACACCACTTCTAACGTAGCAAATTATACAAACTACAAGGGTCTTTCATTTAACAAGGATTTAACTATCCGTGTTAATAACAACACGCAGGTTGATGATGATGAGTCAACTATACCAGCAGGTAAAGACGATACAGGTTCAGTGAAAACCAAAGACACCTTACCAGAGGGAGATGGTAAAGACCACCGCAGTCGTGCGCAATTACAATGGCAAAATGCCTATATGATTGCTATGTATAACAAGTACGCTGGTACAACTACGACCTCACAAAAGAATTTCTATAATTCTGGATTTGGTAAGTTTGGTTTTGCGACTCAATCAACTATGTTCTTGCTACAATCAACCTATGATAGTTCGGGTTTGGACTACTTGGGTTACAACCCGAACTTCTCGAACGCTGACAAAGGTAAAGTACAGACTTCAAGCAATGTTTATATGCCAGTCTATACTTTCCCTATGACAGCTACTCAAATGACTAATAAGGTAAGTACAACTGCCTTCGGTTTAATCGCTGTAGCTATTGTCTATGTCGGTATGGTAATGGCTATCTATAAATATGGATTTAGAGACTTTATCGGTGATAGCTGGAAAGCAGTTGTACGAGTATTTACTAAAGGTTCGTTTGCAAGTGTTGGTATTCTATTCCTTGCTAAACTTGCTTATAAGATTATCTTTAGTATGTCAGATAAATATGAGTCTGTTATGATGTATGTACTCAATGCTTTTATGAACGGTGTGACCTCTTCTAACTGGGCGCAAGCGTGGGGTATGGGAGTGTCTGGTTTGATACTAGTTCTATTCTCTTTCTTCATGGTTAAACCTATGTTTAGAGTGGGTAACGGTAAAGAAAGTTTGTCTAGCCTCTTTATTTACTTTGTTGTCCTCGGCTATGACGCTATCGTTGGTATTCTTCAACGAATTGATAGTATTATCTATGATGAAAACTTAGCGACAGAGGGAGCAGGTAATAGAGGAAGCGATAAAGATATTGTAGACCAACTTAAACTTAACCGTATGACCGACCGCATGAATAGACTTAAAAACAGAGGTGTAACCCCATCCATGAATGACTCTCAAAGCGGAGATATGGATGAAACGGAAGATAATTCTGGCGGTTCATCTGGTGGCGGTTCGACACCAAGTTCAAATGGTTCTGGTTCGGGCGAGTCTGGAACACAGTTTAAAGACAAAGAGTCTACACCAAGCCGAACACCAAGTCAAAATAGCTTCAAACAAGCTACTAAGAGAGTTGGTGGTAAAGTCGGTAAGACAGCTCTTAAATACGGTAAATATGTACCTTATGTTGGATGGGTCGCAGGAGCAACCGAGACTGCTTTGAAACTCAAACAAGGTGGTAAGTTCAAGGGGGCGGTTGATAAGCTGAAAGATGTAAGGTCTAAGGCTAAGACAAATTACACTCCACGAACAAATGATAAGGTCAATAAGCAAACAAGCGGTAATGGCATATCTAAGGAGACACGGGGTCGCTTGGAAACAATGATGAAAGATGCAGAACAAAAACGAACTGTAGCTAAATCATCTCCTAACAAGACAACCCCTCAAAACAAGACAACCCCTCAAAACAAGACAACCCCTCAAAACCCACGGACACCAAAGGTCAAAGTCCAAGAGACGGTTGCTAAACGTGAAGCTCCTAAGTACACACAACGTGTTTCAAAACACAAACCAACAAAAAGTACACTTCAAAAGAAAAATAGAAAGTAGGTAACTAATGAACTCAAATAACGTTGAAAATTCTGGATTTATCGGAAAACAAATTTACGACAGTTTTAAAATCCTATTAGGAGATAATCCCGTCCAAGGTGTAATTTCGATTGTTTCGTTCATCTGTGGTCTGGTTCTTATCGGATATGGGGTTATTGGACTAGTTAAAGCGTTGCTTTTATGGCTCGGTGGAGCTAACAAAAAAGAATGGGGCGAAAAGGCAATCGGTGGCATTATTGCCATTGGTTTAGGTGCTGCTCTATCTGCCGTGGTAGCTTACTTAGTATCACGTTACAGCTCATAACACATAAAAAAGTCTGGGCTAATACCTAGGCTTTTTTCGGAAGAAAGGAAGCAAAATTATGGGAATTTTTGATTTTCTAAAGAAATCCCCTCAACCATTGATTGAAGATGAAGAAATCACGGTTGAAACAAACAAACAACATATCTCACAAGACGGTTCATATTCATGGAATGATGATGAAGTCATCCCATTTGAAATCCTGCCAGATGAAGTACAAGAGCAATTTAGGAATTTCTACGATAAGCGAACTAAAATATATCAAGAGTTTTATCGCTATATTGATAGAAACCGTGAAATTGAACGCTTGGCAGAAGAGGGCAATAAGGTAGGAAAACAGTACGGGGTATTATCGTTATCAGAGGTGTTTAAATACGCTAAAAACCTAGATGAAGCTGATGGTAACTCACACTACTATATGGAGATGTATTGTGAGTTCTATAACCAGCAATACACTACCAAAGTGGCAGAGCATTACCTCAGTCAAGCGGATGAATTACTTGGGTTTCAAGAGCATGAACTCAATCTTTTTGACAGTCAAGATTTAATCCTATCTTGGGTCTACTTTATAGACCAAGGCTGGTTGATGAGTAGTGATGAAAATGGCTACCACAAAGATTTTGATAGTCTACTAGAATTGATTGATAATCTTGGCTCAGACCCAGAGTTAATCTCAAAATTCAACCGTGTTGAGGACGAAGATGGCGATTTTATGTTTGAGTTTGCAGAAAGCTCATGGAGCGAACTTTGTTTAAATCCTAATTATGATTATTTCAGCATGGTTGATTATGATGGTGACCCTTACAATGTCTCTATGCAACAGATTGACTTTGCTATGGAGCTGTTTGATGTGACACTAGATAATGTCTTGCTTATCTTGGAGCTATTACATGGTTCACTTGATACAGCGGATGAGATGAGACGCTATATCCAACAGCTTGACGATACTATCACAGTAGGCGACTTTGTAAGCTATACAGAGGGAGGAGCATAATGAAAAAACGTAAAATTGTAGCTGGTTCTCTAGCTCTAATAACCGCATTATCTTTGATGACAACTGTATCAGCAGAGCAAGCTAAAAAACATAGTAAAGCCTACAACGATACGGTCAAAACCCTTAAAAAGATAGACCATATCTACTCTAATTCAGATGGTAGCGTAGGTGGTGTTTTTAAGCTAGTAGACGGTCAAAGTGTCCGAGTAGCTGGGGTAGATGAAGATGGCGAGGTGTTGGTTTACTACACCAGCGATAAGAAAAAGACCCTGCATATCATGGATAAGACCAAGGTAGAAAGCTATGTCAGCCGATTAGAGGACAGCAAGCATGAGTAAATTTATTGATGTATTGATGTTTAGCTATAATCACAAGGTAATTTTTATCATTTTAGTATTTGTGATACTAACATTTGCTAAGTGGTTTCGAGTGTTTGGATTGAAAAATTGGAGGTAGTCAAACGTGAGAAAATCAAGAAATAGGAGACAGCTAGTAGCAATGATTGTTACCCCTGTTTTAATCATTGCTCTAATGGGGGTCTACAGCTATGTAGGGTCTTATATTCTTACTTTTTTTGAAAATAAGGAAGCGACTTTTGTGGAGCGGTTTAGTCTTGCTTTGCCGTTGTTGAGAAAACCTGTGAGCTATGGTATCGGATTTATTGTTATGGTACTAACTTATATGCTGTTTTCGCCAGATAACAAAAGTAGCAAGTAAGGAGGTCTGGTATGGATAAAAGTAGAGATGATTATATCTTGCTTATCCCTTTAGCAGACCTAAAGGATAAGTTGCGAACTTATATCGAGAAGAAGTTTGACCCTATGATGGATAAAGATGGGGAGTATTACTATATCACTTATAAGATGATGGACAACAATTTCAAGTGGTTTGAAAAAAACGCTAAGTCAATTAAGGTAGGGCTAGGGGAAAAGGTTAGAGGTAATAAGCCTATTATCATTGAAGAACCTAGCCATCCATTTACTCCTATCTTTGATAGAGCGATACGCAGGGTAGAAAGAAACGAATAGAGGGCTGTTATGAATAAGCGCCAAAAGAAAAAGCAATTTAAAAAGAAACTGGAACAACTCAGACAACAAGGGATTGATGTATCTGGTGGTGCTGTCTCCCAGCACCTAGCTATTGCTTTTGAACCGTTTAGAAGACGCATGGCAGACTTTGAAGCACGCTACAATAAAAGAGTAGATAAAGAGGTGCAAAGAAGAGCCAAGGAGTTAATAGATAGTGAGTATCTGGAACGCATAAGGAGGCTGGAGGAGTTCCCTGTACAAAACTATCTAGGGGCTTTGCGAGAAGCTGGTTATCAGTTAGAAGATGATGATATTCTTGTCATTCCTAATCTTAATCATGCTAGAGATGTTGCTAGGATTTTTATGGCAACCTACTATAATTACTTAGAAAGTCAAGCACAAGGAAGAAATAAAGGTATCTATAAGATGATGGCTGAGATGGAGGCTGACTCTCAAATTGAGAGAGAACTGACAGACTACTTTATCAAGTACCAAACAGATGAGATACGTTTGCGTTCCTTATTCCAAGAGCATATCAAGATGTTTGTGAATAGGTTGATTGAGCAGTATCAAAAAGAACGGGCGCAGTATGTCTTTAGCAGACCTAACTACATGGGGTAACCCTCCCCATAGTTTCAAGACACAAAAAAAGAACTGGAAGACCAGTTCTTTTTTATTTTATTTTTAATTGCTCTAATGCTAAGTTTTGAAATAGTCGAGACAAGACAAGCAGTTGAGCAGGTTCAAGTTGACCTGCTATGTTAGATACAATTCTAGCAAGACTGTCTTTGTCTCCCATTGTCATGAGACTAGCGTTATTTCCCTTAATGGTGGAAATTACAATCCCTTGTCCTGCTTCTAGCCCACCTTGACCTAATATTTGATGGGAGAAGTCTTTTACATTATCCATGCCTTGCGACAGGATGTCTAGATATAAGTTGTTATCCATAGTAAACACTCCTTTTTATTCAACTTTACATGGTAACTATATCATAAAAAGGTAAAAAAATAAACAAAAGTATCAAAAAATAATGGAAAAGTAACATAAATTTTAAATAAAAGTTCAAAAACAACATAAAAAATGGTAAAATAGTAAGAGTAGAAAGGAGACAGGCTATTGAGCAACAAAAAGAGAGTATCCATAGATTTCCCTATTGAAATCTATGAAAAACTAGAAAAACAAGCGGATTTAGCTGGGCTTAAAGTGCCTACGTTTATAAGGTCAAAGATGACTTTGTACGCTAACACAGGAAGAACGGAGGAAGATTAGGGATGAGGAAGTATCTTGCTATTTATGCTAACGAGGAAGAGCAATTAAAACAGGTAGTTTTAGAAGTCTCAAAGAGACTAGGACTGAGTGATGAAGCACCTTACTACATTAAGGAAGATGAAAAAAGTGGTCTTTATATCTTGGTTCTATCAATGGAAGTTTTAACAAAAAGTGTGATTGATTTCTTTGACGAACAAGGAATAGAACTCTATCAAACCTCTCTAGTATCTAAGTCGGAGGGATTGATTGGAGACCTAGAAGAAATTGACCCAGATTATGTAACGGTTCAGCCAAAGGAGGATGAGAATGACGGAATTGTTGATAGTCCTAGAATGGACTCACCGCATATTCAAGGGGATAGCGAAAGGGGTAATAAAGTTAATCCAGACCCTTATCAAACCCAAGCAGAAGTAACTCAAAATCCAGAAGATGATTTTAATGAGGATGAAGATAATGACAACGTATCGTTTATGAAAATCATGGACAATATCGGTGGATTTAGTGAAGAAGAAATTTCAGCCAAAAAACAGCAGTATGATGAAGAACAAAAGGGGGAACAGGGAGTTAATGATGAGCCAGTAGCGCCAACACCAGAGTCTCTTGCTTCCCAAAGTTCAGAAAACTATGCAGATGAGCAAGCTGAAATCCCTCTATCTGCCCCTGTAAGCCCCTCAGCTACACAGATGGGATATAACACCCCAACACCTCAACCAGAGCCTCAGCAAGCCCCAGAACAGCCACAAGTACCTGTCAATGAGGCTACAGAGACAAACAATGGGGAACAAACGCCACAGGAGATTTCTAAGCCAGCTAACAAGGTTGATAAGAAGCGACTTAAAGAGCGATTGATTGGTGTCGGAGTAGTGGCTTTAGTAGGTGTAACGTTATACGGTGTAACTAGCCTTATGACTCATGATAGCAAGCCTAAAACCGAAGTGACGCAAAAGAAAGAAGCTCCTAAGAAACATTACGCTCTAACAGAGAGCGAGTATAAGAGAAATGTCAAGACCTTGGCTAAAGCCAATATTGGACTATATCTCAATAACGATAACGAGCTATCTGGTACTATCACGGTTACAACAGAAAGCGGTAATAAGCGAGTCAAGAAGTTGATTGAGTACACTAAAGATGGCGAGTTTGTTACCGAGGATGTGGAGACAAGTGAAAACTTTGTTTACTCAAAAGAGTGGGTTGATAAGCTATTAGTGACCTTGCAAAATAAAGATGAAAAGGGTGATGACTCAAACTCAAATACTAAGCAAAGTTCAAGCACCAATTCTAGCGATAATAAATAGAAAAGTTAGGAGGCAGTATGAGGCAGTTAAACGAGATTAAAAGTCGCCTAACGGCTATTAGGAAGTTAAATAGTTCAAAAGATGACCCAAGGGTTGAAAATGCAGTAGATAGCTTTGAGGAAGAATTATTAGGCTTACAGAGTGAAGATAATAGGTTATCAAAAGCTATCAAAAAAGCAACCCAAAGTGATGATAGGTTTGAGTTTGAGAAAACTATGTTGTTGAAAGATGATGTAGAGAGTCAAGCGGATGACCTGTTATTTAGGGTCAAGGAATTACAGGATGGTTTGAAGTCTGACAAGAAGATTTTGAACCGCTTAAAGAAAATTCCTCAAAATATCGAGGAAAATTCTGACGAGTGGAGTCTCAATTCCATTATTATCAAAGTATTGAGGTCTGTTTATCAGATTTTCGTGATGACTATAGACCTTGCTACCAGCTATTTGCCTAGCAAGGATAAGGATAAAGACGAGGAGGTGTAGTAGATGGACGAGAACGTAGAAACACAGGAAGTCGCCCAAAATGAAACCTCAGTAAATTTCAGCTCAACAGATATTATGGTTGATGTCCGCCAAAAAAGAGGGGATAAGCCCTTGTATATTAAGGAGCTGGACTTTTTGACAGGTGGTAAGGTTATCAAGTCAATCAATATCGCCAAACCTGTCATTGGATTTATTGTGGGTGGTGCTATTCTTTGGATAGTGACTCGAACAATTATTACTAACCCAGCATGGTCTTTAGCTTTCACAGTCAGCATTGCCCTACTTTGGGCGGTTTATTCAGTTAATGTTTTAACCCCAAAATATGATGATACCCTGTTAAACTATTTGATTAGTTATCTAGTCGGATTTAAAACTAGGTATCATTTCAAAAAAGAAGATAAAGGGGTCTATAAAAACTACTCACGACTAAACGAGGACGGCTCTATTTCAACTGTCATTGGAGGACACGGGCGCATTGGTAAAACCTCTTTTCAGTCAGATATTTTGATGGAAAGGGAAGCCTTGTCAGATTACCGCAATCAATTAGATGGTGTGACCGAAGTACAGATTGATACCTATGGTAGCCAGAAGTTCCAAGGACAAAGAGAACGGCTAGAAATGGTTATCAAAAATTCAAATGATAAGGATTTAGTCGAACTTGCTAAACGTACTAGTCGCTTTTATCGTAAGACCTTGAAAAACGAGATTGTTGAGAAGCAGTATGTTGTCTTTACAACTCATAACGAGGAGGAGGAAGAACGATTAAAAGAGTACATTGAGCGTTTGCAATCAAGTGGTATGTTTACGATTGATACTGATTTTGATGAGGCTAAAGCCAAAGAAATTTTGAGCTTGTTTAAATAGTTAGGAGGACAAATGATTGATAGAGTTTATCAATTAGGATTAAGAGAGTCTATCAAGAGTCTGGCAAGATTGAAGCAGGTATCACAGAGTCATTTTGTAAAAAGGGAAGCTACAAAGGCTCTTAAATGCTTTGAACCTATCTCAAAAGATGGGGCAATAGATAATGACCTGCTTGTAGAAGTCATTGAGACAAATGTAAGACTGACACAACAAAAAGACCTTATCCCAGATGAGGAGGAGCTAGCTAAAGCAATCAATATAGCAGTAGCCTTGTTTATCTACCAGCTCACACTAGAGAGAGTTGAGATAGGTCAGCTATACGGAGTTTATAACAAATTAGGAGGAAGTAAGATGAGACAAACAGTTGATATTTTAGACCCTCGCTTTATGGATGATAAAGTAGATATGATGAGCGGTGACACAATCGGTCAGCCGTCATTTAGAAAGCTGGTTGAGAATAGCTTGAAGCGAAATGGAATTGAAATCCCTACAGCTATCAAGAGACCAGCATTAGTCAAACATGAAAAAGGGCAATTCCAAATGTTGCCAAATAGTTACCACAGACTATTAAGGGTAGACCAAAAGATGTTGGCTGATGATGTGGTGTATCTTCTAGCTGAAAAAGAAGAAATCACAGAAGCAAACAGCATTTTTGTTATGCTGGATAGCTACAGCTTTGATGAGTCAACATTAGTAGCTAGTTATGAGGTGACTTATGGCTTTAACGATTGAGAAAACTAAAACCGATAGTCGCCAAAAATCCATTGAAAAGATGGATTTTATTTCTTTGTTTAACCAGACTTTTAGACCTTACTATCACAAACCTAATGAGGAGTTACTAGAGCTTAGAAAGTGGTCTGAAAAGGTAAAGGTCGAGGGTTTGCCAGATAATGTGTGGAGACCGCCAAAAGGATTTAAGAGACCTAGTTTATACCATCCTCTCTATGTAGATGGTGCTAGTGGTGGTAAGGCAAAGAGTCGCAACTATTCAGCAAAAGACGACTCTTTGACCGTACCTGTCAAAGACGCAAACCCAGACCATTCAAATGATATTGAGTTAAAAGCAGGTGTTAAGCCTATTATCAAAAATGGTATTATGCCTGTAAATACTATGCTATTCTCACAAAATGAGAACACCTTTGAATTGCTTTGCCATGTACAAGCAGGAGCTTTCAGAAACTACTACCGAGAAGATGGTTCAAAAGAGCGTAAGGTAGGGTTTAATAAGTCACGTATTCAAATGGATAAACGTAATGGCGACCTAGCTTTTTGTCATCTAGTACCCGTTGGATTTTGCGGTAGTGAAAGTGATGAGCGTACAGGTGTCAGATGGTGGAGTGACGATAATACAGGTACTCAAAAGAAATTTGAGAATAAGTGGGATAAGGCTACTGAAAACTTTTACTGGCTGGCACGCATTGAAAAAATCAAGAATAAACGTGGTCGGTCTGGTCTATCTTGGGATTACTACGTTTATAGCACAGACGGAGAGTTGTTAGACTCTAGTATCGGAGATATGACCCATCTTATTGAAGATGTAGACGGTGTTGGGGTCTGGGATAAAGGGTCAAGTAATCCTTGGTCTTGGAACTTTGGTATAGATGAGCCAGAAGAAGATATGAGCGAGTTTGAAGCAAAAGCCATGAAAGACTATGTTTACTCTACAGAGTGGTATGGCTTTGATGACAGCAAGTTAAACGCAACCTCATTTTCAACAGGTAAGACAGCAGAGGGCGACTTTGTAGTATTTGATAGTGAGAAAGCCGAAGCCTCTCACGGTCTAATAGCTGGTACAACGGGTTCTGGTAAGTCTGTCTGGTTCAATTCAGTCATAGACCAGCTTATGGTAAACGCAACCCCTCAACAGGTTCAATTCTGCATGATAGACCCTAACGTTGTTGAGTTTAAAAAGTTCGACTCACTCCCTTATATCTTTACACCAGTCATAGCAGACCTTAGTCAAACAAGGTCTACGCTAGACTACGGCTATTATGTGGTATGTAGAGCACGCGCAAATATGTTTGCCAAAATCGGTATTGAGAACCTAGCCAACTATAACAAGTGGGTCAAAGAGCATAAGGAAGAAGCGGAAAGCCTACAGTTTGGTTTCCTGCCTCACGTTTATTTCTGTATTGATGAAATGGCTTCCTTGATGACTGAATACGGAGATGAAATCACAGATGTAGCAATGCACCTTAACCAAGAGGGTCGTAAGTTCGGAGTACACTTCTTTACTGCTACACAAAGACCATCTGTAGATGTCATCCCTGGAACTTTCAAATCAAACTTTCCTTTCCGTGTTGGTCTAGCTATGTCATCCGCTACAGACGCTAGTACCTTGCTAGAAAACGACCCAAGGGGTATCAACCCAGATAAACTCAAAGGTAATGGGGATAATATCGCCTTTAGTACAATCGGTCAACGCAGAATTAGAAGCCAAGGCTTCTATGTCAGCAACGAGGACTCAGAGCATATCCTTAACTCTATTAAGTTTCTACACTATGGCGAAAATCCTAACTATGATGAGACCAGACCAGCGGACGAGGAGAATAACCCTCTATATGATGTCTCTAAATTCAGAGTTGAGGATATTCAAGGTGAGCTGATACGCATTGGTCTTTATAAATACGCTGATGATGGGTCTATGGAAAGGGTGGTTTAGAAGATGAAACAACGTACATTTTTACAAGTCAAAGATAAGTACCAGCTAACAGATACTATCTACCCTTACGCAGAAAAGACCAGCATTTATAGACAAAAAGCCTTTATGACCTTTATTGTGTTTGTGGTTTTAACCCTTGTTTATGCTGGGTTGAGGTTTGCAGGACAGGCTACCCAGATAGGGGGCTTCTTGACGGTTGCTAACTATTGGGCGCTATTATGTCTCATTGCTTTAGCTTTCTGGCTGTCTAACCTAGCTATGGTGGTCTTTACCATTGTGGCACGGTCAAGAGCCTATGAGCGCAATATCCTTAAAAACGATAGGGAAGCTAAACGGATTAAAAAGGATGTCTTAGACTACCTAGCCTTGGATAGTAAGCTACAGTCTATCATTGATAAACCAGAGGAAAAGCTGTCAGAAGTTGATAGGAAAAAGCTGGTTGCTAAAGAACTGGTTGAGGATATGGTAGTCCTAGTAAATACACGGGAAAATGAAAAGCACCGTATCATTAAGAGCGTTATGCTGATTATTGAGAACGGGGAAGATAGTGATGTTGAAAAAAGCCTACATGAGCTTATCTACTACAGCCAGAAAGGGCAGGAAAAGACCTTTTTGGGTCAGCAAGCAGAGCGAGCAACAGGGCTTAAATTTGGGGTTAATCTAGCCTACCACACAGGGGATAGAACCTATATCCAAGGTTTTAAAGATGAGGGTTACGACCCTTACTACTTTGATGAGGAGCTAGAGACCCTAAGAGAGCGTAAAAAGAACGCTGAAATCCCTCACGCTTTCCCTTACCGAGCAGGAACGCTCAAAGGTCGAGGGGTCGAACGTGGACTATCTGACAATACAGAGATTAACAGAGCGAACAGACAAAAAGCCGAAAAGTGGGCTTTGGAACAAATTCCAAAGGTCAAGCAGATTTTGGATGAAAACAGCATTGGTGGGGAGTACAACCCTAAAGGGTTTGAGGTGCTATCCCAACAGGTTAAGTTGCTGTTTGTCGGAGCTAGGAGCTTTAATGTCCGAGACAGAAACTATTATCAATTCTTCCAAGATGTGGCGGACAGGATTGATAAAGAGTGTGATGTCAAAGGTACAACTATTCAGCAAGACTATACAGGTCTTCATGTCCTCCTATCACTTCCTAACGGTCGAAGCTACACAGGGGATGAGACAGGTATAGACTACACGCAAAAAGACAACCTAGAGGAAATCTTTAGGGAGCTTTACGGATAAGAAAGAAAGTCTGCTTTCGGGCAGGCTTTTTAGAGTAAAAAAATTTAAAAAATTAAATACTATTTGTTGTATCTATCTTGACAACATTAAAAAATTAGCATATACTAATGACTGTGGTAAACTTCTTTTTATTTAACTTTATTTAACTTTTATGAAATTTACCTCGCAACCAAGTCTTCGGGCTTGGTTTTTTTATGAAAAAAATATTTGTTAAAACAAAAAAACGTATTTACGTTTTTACAAAACTGTGATATAATAATTTTATCAAATAAAGGAGGCAGGAAATGAAAGCATTAACTATCAAGGATATGCTGACCTTTGAAGAGTGTGAAGCCAGACAAAAAGCTATTGAGGCTAAAACGTGGAAAGATGGTAGTGTTGACCCTATCACAGAATATGTGAACGCCTATTTTTCTGGGAAAATGGAAGCACTTGTCGCTCAAAGCAAAGGTAAGTTTTATAAAAAAGGTGGTACGGAGCTAAAGAAAGAGTATCAGCAAGGAGAAAAAATCTGGTCTACATTGACCTATGATGAATACCTCGGAAAAGTTCTTAAAGAGGACGGACAACGTGATTTCAAGGTATCTGGTACAGTTGCTAACTATCCTTTTGAGGAAACAGTCTCTTATTTTGATGGCAGTCGTCAAGCTGGCTTGATAGTCCACTTGAAGATTTTAAAATCATTGACTAACAAGCTCATTAGTCCTTTTTTTGATAATAAAGAGGTATCACAGCTAAAAGACGCTTTCAAGCGTTATGGCTATGATATGGAGTTCTGGTTGAAAGCTCATCTAGTCTCTAATGAGGTTGGTAAGAAGTGCCAGACTTTTGCTCTTGCATTGTCTAAAGAAGACGAACCAGATAAAGAGCTGGTCTACTTTAGTGATGATGTCCTAGAAGCTGGTAAGAAACGTTTGTTACACTTGCTATCTCTTTACGGAGAGGTCGAGCGTGGCGAGCGTGACCCAAAACGTTGTGAACATTGTGACTACTGTCGCAACACCAAGGTTTTGAAGTCATCTATCAAATTTGAAGATTTACATTAGGAGGTAAACAATGGCTGAAAAAGAAGTAAAAGAAGCGGTTGAAACAGAAGAGAAAGTGACAGCTTCTTTAGTAAAGGCTCTCATTGAGCAGGCAGTAGATGATAAAATCACACAAGCTACTACTAGCAATGCTGATTTAGTGTCTGGCTTAGTTGAGCAGATTATGTCTCTAAAAGTCAAAGAGGCTAAAAACGAGACTAAGAAGCAGGAGGCTCTACAGAAAGCCTTGATTGAGGCTAAGAAAGAGTTTAAGCCTCTAAAAGCTAATCGTATTGCCAAGTATGAACACAAGGGAAAAACAAGGTTTCATCACTATTCAACATTGTCTGCCATCAAGGAGGCTACGGATAAAGCCCTACAGAAACATGGTCTTATTGTCCAATTTGATATTGAAAACAAGTTTGGTAGCCGTGGTGCTGGTATGGTTGTAAAAGCCATTCTACTACATAAAGATGGCGGTCGCTTGGAAAGTTCATCAATGGCACAAGAGATTAACCTAACAGCGGTACAGCGGTCTGCTACAGACCAAACTTACCTCAAACGTTATGCCCTTTGTAATCTGCTGGGTATTGAGTCAGAGGAAGATAACGACCCAGACTTTCAAGAGGATAAGACCCAATCTAACCAAGAGGCTACTCAGCAGGACGACTTAGTTAATGAATTGAACCATCTGTCTAACAGCAGTCAATCTAAACCTAAAGATGAACAAGCAGTTGAGCAGGTAGAAGAAGTTGACCCTAACGAACCTATGATTTAAGGAGGCATAACTTGGCGGATGAGTTGAGAAATTATTTTAAAAATGATGAACCAATGACTAGCCTAGTGTTTGACCTTAATACAGGGGAGATTGAAAAGCTAGAAGCACTAGCAAATCATTATGGAGTCACTACTGAACAGGTACTACAAGGTTTAGTCTTTATGGTCTTAGACCATGAAGATATGGAAGTTGAGCCTACAGCCCGTATCAGAGGACGATTTAAACGTAGGGTACTAGTCAACCAAGACCAGAGGGAAGCATTTAGGAAGATTGCTAAAGCCCATGAGATGAAAAATGCAGAGCTGTTTTCAGCAGTTATTTCTAAACAATATGAGGAGGATATTGATAATGCCTAAGTATGTAGGATTGATGGGAGACGAAAATTCGGAGTTTGAGTATAGCATTGAGGCAAAAGATGTCATTGAGGCAGACAAGCGCCTCCAAAAGATTGCTAAAGGCTATGGCTGGGATTACCTAGAGTGTACCATAGCAGGATGACAGGAGGAAGCAGATGAGCAAGAAAAAGGTAGTATCTATCAAGGACAAGAAGCGTAAGAAGTCAGTCAAAAGCAAGCGTAATAGGAAACCCTTGAAAGAGCTGGCTATTGGCTTCTTTAGTCCTACCACTAAAAAGGCTAAGATTATTTCATTTAGCTTGGTAGCTATTGCTGGGTTCGCCCTCGGTGCTGGTACAAGCAATTATAAAAACAATGAGGTAGCAACCGCTACAGTCGCTACCTATGACGGTGGTAAGGTCAAGGCTTATGACCTCTATACGCAGTTAAAAAACAACATGAATGGCTCACAGCTTATGTTGACTACGCTAGAGTATGAAGTCTTTGAAAACGCCTATGGAAACAAGATTACCAATAAGCAAGTGGATGACTTCTACAGATACTATGTATCAAGTGGTATTACCACTCAAATTGTTGGAAATAATGGGGTGTCTGAAAAGGACGCTAAAGCCCTTATCAAGAAAAACCTTGCCTTTGATTATGGGGTCAAGAAGCAGTTGAAAGTGTCTGACAAAGAAAAAGAGGACACTTTCAAAAGTAACTGGCAACCCGACCAAGAAATTCAGTTTTTGTCTTTTGACAGCAAGGAAGAAGCTGACAAAGCTCTAGCAGAGGTCAATTCTGGGGTGTCTTTGGAAAAAGTCAGCAATTATGATAAAATTGTAGGTAGTCAAACAAAAACTGTAACTTATAGTCAGTCAATCGGTATCTTGCCCGACACATTGTATAATTTGAAAACTGGCGAAGCAGGGGAGTTGATTTCAACCCAAGCGGACAGTAGTGGTAGTCCAGTCAATTACTACTATGTTGTCAAGATGGTTAAAGCGACTTCTAAAGGCAACGACTGGAAAAAATTTGATAAGGAGCTGTCTGACATTGTTAAGCAAACGAAGATTGCTAAAAACGACAAGGCAGTGACCGAAGTTATCAAACAGGAATTTGCTAAAGCTGGTGTCAAAATCAATGATAAGTATATGCAAAAAGCCTTGGCTGACTATGTAGAAAAATAAGTATAAAGGGGGTTTAACACTATGTGGGACTCAATCGTAACTTTAATTATTATCGCTCTAGTAGTCATTATCCTAGTCGCTATTGCGACTCAATACCTTTTGCCTATCGCTATGGGAGCTGTAGTGGTGGCAGGGGTTTGCTACGGGCTTTATAAGTTAGCGAACAACGGGAACAACTAATTTTCGTTAGACCCCCTAAAATTATGAGGGGAAGTAAATGAAAAATTATCTGAACAAACTAAGCACTAAATGGAAGCAGACTAATAAACAACGTTTCTTTATCTTTAGACTAGCACCTTTCGCCCTATACTCGCTGATTATGATTGCCATTGGGTCAGCTTTCTTTGCTGGTTCTACAGGTGGCAAAAAAACAGCAGTCATTGATACGGATATTGAAAGCGCTGTAAGCCTACCAGTTCAAATTAAAGACCTACAAAGTAACCAGTTGATTTTGACTAAGAACCAACTGGAAGCGGTAGAGTCGGATGGGGGTGACGCAGACAGCGACCAAGCTAAACAATGGCTATCTCACTTGAACGAGAACAACAAGTTAGATAAGTTTTTTGGTGACTATCTAGCTCTTGACTATAAGAGTAAGCTAGAGACCCAATATGCTGGTTTAACTGGTAATCTGGCTAAAGATGACTATTTAACCTCATCAGATGACAAGAAAAAAACAGGGGCAAGCTCAAACGGGAACACAGAAACAACCGTCGAGGGTAACATTTACAAGTTTCTGAGTGGTAATAGCTGGGCGAAAGAGCGTAAGAGTCAAACAGCTAAAGCTGGCGTAGTTGTCTCTTCGCTATTGACAGGAAGTGATTATGATAACCGTTTTTATATGTCTATCGTGCCAGCAACCAATGAGAAGCGTGAGTTTTCCAACCTAGTCTTTTTCGTGCAAATCAATTCATCTGGACAGATTATTGATGTTGCCTACGCAGGCGCTTTATCAAACGAGGACTTACCAAAGGTCTATGAAGATATGGCAGGGATTTTTAACAAGGTTGATAACTAATGAAAAGATAGAGACACCTAAAGGGTGTCTTTTTTGTTGCTAAAAATCGCAACTTTTATCAAAAAAGTGTTGACTTACTTATATATAAGATGTATAATATATATGTAAGATAAAGAGAGAGGTAAAGAAAATGAAAATAAACAATGACATCAAAGACTTAATCTTGGAGTATGCAGAGCGCTACTTCCAATATGAAATTGATTTCTATCGGTTGCCAGAAATTAAATTTTACGATAACAATTGGCAAAGCTTTAAGCAAGGTGATACAAGCATTGCTAAGATGGGCGCTGGACGAGTTAATAGTATGCTAGACTGTCTATTTACGCCATTTGAGCAAGGATTGATAGCTCAAGCGCAGACTAAATATTATTTTGATAACTCTTTGAAGTTTGGAATGACCTTCCCAACTTACTATGACCAATTTAAGAAAGAGATGTTAATTAAGTGGATTGAAAATAGCCGTGATGACATCATCGGTGGTACTGGGCGCATGTATACAGCCAGTGGGAATATGATAGCTAATGCCTATTTAGAGGTAGCGCTGGAGTCAAGCTCACTTGGTGGGGGTTCTTACATGTTGGAAATGCGATTTAAGAACTATTCGAGAGAGGACATTCCAGCAGGACGCAAGAACCGCCTAGAATGGATTGAAAAACACTTGGGGGATATTCGATGAAAAGGGTAAGTTACGACAGCGAAGAGCTAATCAACAACGTCAGAGAGGATATAGAGCTATTTGGTAAGTCATTTAGAGTCTATGCCATATACTCGTACCGTGAGGATTTTGATTTTGAATACATTTCGGGCTATGTGGATGCAGACGAACCAACCATAGATGAGTTAGGAGACCCGCCATATAGTTCGGAAGACATAGCGGACTATGAGAAGCTACTTGCTGATTTTAAAACAAATAAGAAGAGTCTAGCTTATACCAAACACAAACTAATGACTTTGGATGAATTGCTAGCGCTCCTTGAGAAGCAGGACAGAATTTTTTAAAATAAGACAGGCTCTGACCTGTCTTTTTGTTTTGAGTTGTTTCCATGTTATGGTGTGGACTATGTAGCCTACGCTGACAATCCGTCTTTATGGGGCGGTTTTTACTTAAGCAAAAACGAAGAAAGCCTAAAGACCTGTTTCCTATTTTAATCAATCGTTGAAAATTCAATATAATTAGGGGTTTCAAACGATTTTTCGCTATAATTAGTTAGTATAAATTTTGACAAAAAAATACATATTTTTATTGACCTATCAACTACAGTTGTGTATAATATAGTCATGGTTAATATTTAGCCTAAAAAATACTTTTAGAGGAGTAAAAGATGAACAAACAACTCTTATTAAATAGCTCTGTACGAGCTAACACAAAAGCACGCCAACACAACCGAACTAAAAAAGGTCTCGGATTGGTCGCAGGTGCTTTGTTATTGGGTATGCTTACAATCGGAAGTGCAAATGTAAGCGCAGATGAGCAAACCAGCACAACAGCAGTTGCTCAACAGCCACAGACAACGGTGGTTGCTTCAAGTGCTACAACACAAGCACAACCAGCAACAACAACCCCAGCACCTACCCCAGCACCTACACAAGCGACTGGTGAGACCACAGTAACACCACAAGCACAAACCCCAGCACCAACCCAACAAGCTCCAGCAGGGCAACAACCAAAGGTTGAAGTGCCACAAAATATCACGCAGGAGCAAGCTAAGGAAAAAATTGATACAGCACAGAAAGATTTGAAGTCTGATGTATCAGAAGCAAAGGAAGCAGGTGTCAAAGTCACACAGGAAGAAGAAAAAGAAGTGACTTTGAACAACTCAAATGTACAAGACAAAACACAGGAAGTTTTGACAGATGTTGCTAACCAGCAACAAGCAGTTAAGCAAGCTACTGAAACTCAAAAAGCTAATACAACGGCTTACACCACAGCAGTTAAGAGCTATGATGAAACTGTATCAGCAGGTAAGCAACAACTACAACAAGCAGACGCTCGTCAAGACGAAGTTGTTAAGCAAGCTAAAGATAGCCGTGTTGACTATTCTGTATCAAACAAGGATGTAACACCTAAGTATATCAGCACTAAAGGTCTTGAAGGTCAAGCATTGACGGAAGCTAACAATGCTAACCTTGCAAACTACCAAAAAGCTGTTAATGATGGTGTTGCCTCACAGGATAAGTCAACTAAGGAAGCGCAGGCTAAACTTGACACTTACAACAAGGCTTACAGCGACTATAAAGCTGGTCTGACACGCAACACAGGGCTTAAATGGACGGACAAGACTACTGTAGAAGCTCTCACGGCTCAAAAAATGACAGGTAATGAGCCAGCAGTTGACTGGGGTAATCTTCAAACAGCGGCTCGTGACGCTATCCAAGGTCTTGACCACACCCAAAATACAGACGCTAAGTTTGATAACATTTTCAAAATCAATGACTCTGGGTCTGTAAAAATCAAGAACACTTCTAATGGTGATGTAACACTCACTATCAGCAATATCAATGCCTACAACCCAACAGGTACATACCTAACTGTTTGGGGAGATGATGAGGGCGGTATCGCTTGGGGTGTCTTTGCTACTACACAAGGTACAGTTGGCGGAGGTGCTGGCGAGGGTGCTAGCGGTGGTACAATGGGCTACTACGGTAATGTCCTAAGTGTCGTTCGCAGTTATGACTATAAAGGGGAAACTTCTAACACAGTTTCTAAAGTGACTGTTAATGATATTGATAACGACCAAACCATCACAGTAAATGGTCTTGATGATGGTAAGATTGGTACTGGTAAAAATGTCACAGCTAACGGCAACTCATTCTCAGCAGGTTCTGGGGATGTATCACAAGCATCAGCAGGTAAAGTAGGGTCAAATGGACTTGAATACAAACTTGGCGAAGCTCGTAAAGTTATCTTTAGTGGTACTCACTCAACTTCTAAAAACAATACTTCTCTAGTTGCTGGTATCTTTGGGGTTGCTTCTGAACAACCAGAAGCACCAAAACCAGTTAAATTGGTATTGGTAAACGTTGATGTGAAAGCACCAGAAAAACCAGAAGCACCAAAACAACAAGAGGTTAAGGTACATTACTATAAGGTTGAACTAACACCAGAAGCACCAGAAAAACCAGAAACACCAAAACCAACTGGTAAAACACCAGCTCAACCTACGAAACCACAACAACCTGTTTATCAGAAAGGAGCAACTTTGCCAGAGACAGGCGATACCTCAATGGTTTCTGCTGGATATGCAGGGTTCATGTCGGTAATGACTGGTCTAGGTCTTGGATTTGGTAAGTTCAAGAAAAAGGAATAGCATAAAGCAAAAGAAGCCTAAATGGGCTTCTTTTTTGGTTATTTATTTTTTATTGATAATTTGAATTACTAAGCAAGAAAAAGCAATCACCAAAGTAAGAGATTGGAAAACGCTCATATAACTAACCTCCTTTCTATATATTATTAGTATTCTAGGATAACAATAGAATAAGCGTCATTTTTGAGAATTTGAGGTAGGAAAAAAGAAATATTTAAAAAATAAATGTATATATTTATTGACAAGATTATATAAAAGTGGTATTATAATAATGCAAACAAAAGAAAGAGGAAAATTATGAATACTATTGTCAGAGTTTTGACAGCGGTGTTTGGTTTTGCCTGTCTAGTAGCAAGTATGAAGCCAGTTATTGAAGATAATGGTAGCGGTTGGGTTTATCTTATCTTTATAGGTTACTTGCTGATTATGGCACTATACTGTTTAAATACTGGAACTAGGGGGAAAGATGATGAGTGATATTAAAGTTATTGATTTTGAGCAGTTGGCTGGTCTCTTAAATGATTGGTCTATCACAGGCGGTCAATTAGAAAAAGAGACTGCTAAAGAAAATGAAAAAGGTGTCAGCCGTGTCTCTATTTATAGATTTCAGCGTGGAGTGTCTAAACTTGATAACATGGCGTTGAGACACGCTGTGAAACTACAAGAATGGATTAACAACCAGTCAGAAGACTGGATTGAAGAGCATACCCTTAAAGATAAAAATACCGTTGATGGGGTAAGTACACTTAACATTGATGAGGTAAAAGCGGTCTTGGACGACAAGTCAATCTCAGCAAACTATATTGATACTGTTACCCGACAAAATGGAAAAGTCGGTGTTGACCGTGAGACGATTTCTAGCTATCGAAACGGCAACCATGACATTGGGAGCATACGCTTGGGTAGGTTAGCAAAAATCCAGAAGTGGATTAACGAGCGTCCAGATGACTGGCGAAAAGAGTATGAGTCAAGACGAGGGTTTGACGCTCCTATGTTTGCTAGCTTGCAATAACTAATTTCCTTGAACTCTTTGGTATATTTTTGACTCATTTGGACATTTCCTTTGGTTAGATACTATGTAGAACAATCTGAGGAAGCTCCAAAACTCAAAATAGGATAAATGGTCTAGTAAGTTCCCAAAGCCCCTCTAAGGGGCTAAAAATGGCTTATATTAGCCAATATAACCACAATCACGCGCCTCTTTGTGGTTTTTTCTTTATCTTGCTTTGTATCTACC
>ERZ773265.152-NODE-152-length-45301-cov-74.941011_pt1 | contig 45301 bp, 38 predicted proteins | sample MGYA00580512_ERZ773265 | MGnify/ENA primary metagenome ERZ773265 (study PRJEB29015, sample SAMEA2738169) | human oral metagenome | biome: human oral; feature: human-associated habitat; material: saliva | place: China | collected 2183 ... | reverse complement strand
TGACGATTACTCCCGCATTTCTTCTAAGCGCGACGAGTTCCTGAACTTCCTTCTTCTGCCCAACCCCGAGGGTATTCCCGCCATCGAAATCGCCGGTCTGCGCGTAGCGTAGCATTAGGGGTATGAACTTTTCCGGTATGCTCCTGGACTCCGACGTTCTCGCGGAGATTCGTAAGGCGGATCCAGACCCCGCCGTGGTGGCGTTTCTGCGCCGCCGCTCGTTTCGCCACATGTACATTTCGGTGTTGAGCATTGGTGAGCTCAAAGGCCTCTATCCCTACCCCGAGACCGACCGCTGGATTGCTGAGCTGCTCGAACGCTTCGGCGACCACGTCATTAACGTGGATGCGCGCGTGAGCCTCGAGTGGGCGGGCCGCCAGGCCCCGCGCGGTCAGCACGCGGTGGGGCGCGACGACGTCGGCCCCCTCCCCACGGCCGCCCTGGAGGGGCTGATGGCCGCGAGCGCAAGCGCCTACGATCTGGAGCTGGTCTCCTCGAAGGCGCAGGTGTACCGTTCCTGGGGCGTGAACGCATCCAACCCCTGGACCGATCACTAGGGGTGCCGCAAAGATTCCCGCCGAGGGACTAACCCAAAAACTGACGCGACGTGCAAAAACCTGTCTTCAAGGGCCATCACCGGCCCTTCCGGAGGCGGGTTTCGTCGTTAATTCGTGGCATGATTGAAGGACGATGAAAAGCACCTCACCTATCTCCCGCTATTCCATGCCCATGCCCCTGTGGCTTCAGGGCGTCGTTGAGCTGATTCTGACCGCCCTGATGTCCGGTGTCCTGGTGGTGGCCGCTATGGCTGCCGTGTGGGCAACGAACGGTTTTGGCGGCACGGAGTTCTCGCCGGTGGCCGCGATGTCGGCCCACCTGTGGCTCCTGATTCACGGCGTTCCCCTGGACCTCTCGGCTGTCTTTGGCGCCTCCGCGGGCACCATGACCCTGGTGCCGCTGGGCCTGAGTATTCTGCCGCTGCTATTTTGTTACCGTTCCGGTCGCAGGCTGGCGCGCGCCTCGTACGAGGGGGAGTTCCTCATTCCGGTGCTCTCGGGCTCGGTGACCTACGCGCTGATTTGTTCGGCGGTGTACGGTTGGGCGAGCCCGAGCCCGAAGCCGCTACAGGTGTTGAACGCCGCGCTGGTGCCGCTGGGTATCGTGGTGGTCGGCCTGATGTGGGGCGGCTACCGCGAGGCGCGTTCGCTTTCGCGCATGGTGGGTGTTGATACGGCGGAGCAGATTTCGCAGATGAGCCAGTACTCGCGCTGGGCCGGGTCCTACGCGTGGGCTGTGGTGCGCGCGGCGGTGGTTGCCGCGGTGGCCTTCGTGGGCCTGGGCGCGCTACTGCTGGCCCTGGGTATTCTGGGCGGGTGGTCGCAGGTGGTGGCCACCTACCAGGAGCTGCACGCGGGCCCGGTGGGTGATACCGCTGTGACGCTGCTGCAGTTGGGCTTCCTGCCCAACCTGGTGATTTACGCGATGGCCTGGTCGACCGGTGCCGGTTTCGCCTTTGGCGCGGGTACCTCGATCGGCCTGACGAGTAGCAATGCCGGGTCCCTGCCGATGCTGCCGATCCTGGGTGCGGTTCCTGAGTCCCTGGGAAGCGCCGGCCTGCTGGGTCTGCTGGTTCCGGTGGCCGCCGGTGCGATTGCCGGTTGGTGGTTCCTGCGTGAGGGTGAGGATCACCTGGACGAGTGGGTCGCCCTGAAGGTGCCGTTCCGTCCGCTTTCGGCCCTGCTGTCCTCGCTTGCGCTGGGCGTGCTGACCGGTTTGCTGACTTCTCTGGCCGCCCTGTGGCTGGGTTGGATTTCCTACGGCTCGTTGGGCGTCGGCCGCTTCACCGAGGTGGGTGCCGAGCCGCTGAGCTTTGCGGGCCACACGGCTCTGTGGGTGGGGTTCGGCGTGGCTCTGGGTAACCTGCTCAGCCGCGCCCTGGTGCCCGATAGCAGCCGCGACCTGCCGCGATTTGCCGATGAGCGCCCGAACCTGGGCGAGCGCCTGATGAGCCTTGGCGCTTCCGCGAAGGAGCGCCTGGCTCAGCGTCGCGCGGAGCGTGCGGCCGAGCGTGAGGAACGCCGAGCTGCCGAGGAAGCCGAGACTGAGCGTCGCGAGGCGGAGGAAGCTGAGGAGGCCAAGCGCCGTGAGGAGGAAGCTCGCAAGGCAGAATCCAAGCGCAAGGCCGAGGCCGAGCGTCGCGCCCGTGAGGAGGCCGAGGAGGCCAAGCATCGCGAGGAAGAAGCCGAGCGCAAGGCCGCCGAAGATTCCCGAAAGAGCGAGCCGAGCTCCGAGGACTCTGAGAACGAGGACTCTGAGAACGAGGATTCGCAGGAGCTCTCCGGGGAGCACACGATTGTGGACGAGGTGGCCACCGGCCACGTGCCGGTGCACCCGCAGGAGCCCGTGCACGCCTACCCCCTGGAGGCTTCCGACCCCGTGGCCGAGCGCGCCCTGGCGGATACGCTCGCCGAGGTCGTTCCCGACGAGGACCTGCCCGAGCCGGTGGAATCCGACCTCTCCATTCCCGAGTTTATGAACCCCGAGCCCGAAAAACTCGAGCCCGCTTCCGCCGCGTCCGAGACCGGTTCTGAGAACGAGAAGAAGGCGGCCCCGAAGTCCGCAGAAATCTCGAAGTCTTCCGCGAAGACCGCGGGGGAAGGCCCCGCCGAACCCGAGGACGCCTCCGAAAGCGCCGAGCCCGCTCGCCCGCGAGGCCGTGCCGGGCGCATCATGGCGTACTTCGGTTTCGGCGTTCAGCCCGCCGAAGGCTCCGAGGGTGCCGCTCCCGACCGTTCGGGGCACGAAGCCTCCGAGGCCCCGGAGGCCGAGCCCTCCGCGGCGGAACAGCGCGCCCGCAAGCGCCGCGAGAAGAAGGCGGCCAAGAGCGAGCGCAAGGCGCAGAAGAAGGCCGGGGGAGAGCGTGACTTCATGGAACGCGAGCTGGAGGTGCTCTCCGCTGACCAGGCCATGAACCGTATCTTTGGCGTGCGCGCCCAGACCGGCATCCTGCCGCTTCTGACCGACGAGGCCTCCACCGTGGAGCTGCCCCCGCTGCCGACCGGGGAAGAGGTTACCGGCTCGCAGGCCCCGAAGAAGAAATAGTTCGAAAAATAGCACGAAACCCGCGCGAGGATGACTCGTGCGGGTTTCGTGCTGTGTGCGCTCCGGCCGCCGCTAACGGGAGGAGGCCCCTGCCGTGCTGCCGGTGCCCGCGAAGCTGTCCATGCTGTTCTGGAGCATCTGGTCGCAGGTGTACATATCGGTGCCGGTCAGCGCGGCCGTGCGGCACTCGCGGTACTCCTGCATCCCCGGCATGACGGCCAGACCGATTCCGCCGATCACGGTCATGAGGCTGTAGAGGATGCTGAGGGAGGCGGCAACGTAGAAGATCCAGGGGCCGCGCGCGCTCGCGGTGCGCACGATGGCCCAGACGTTCAGTCCCAGGCCCACCAGCGCGAAGAGGAAAAGGCCCAGGAAGTAGGGCATGGGGGAGAGCACGAAGGAGGAAGCCCCGAAGATGAGTAGCACGGAGACAACGAGAACCATGGCCGCGCGGAGCAGGATGCGCTGGCGCTGTAGCGGGTCCATCGGGGGCTTGCCGGGGTTTCCGCCGGGCTGAGGCGCGCCCGGCGCGCTGGGGTACTGTGCGCCGGGGTGCTGTCCGCTGTACCTGCCGGGGGTCGGCGGCCCCTGGTGCTGTCCCTGCTGCGGGTTGGAGGCGGGGCTCTGCGGCTGAGCCTGCTGCTGAGGGTTGCGGGGCTGGTCGTTCGGGGTGTTCGGCGGGGGAGTAGACATAGCTTTAAGGGTACCGTCCCTTCGGGCGTGGGGCCCGCCGCGCCGCCGTTCGTTCGCCTTCCGCGTCCGGACTGCTGGAGCCCTCCGCTCTTCCGACCATCCCGGCCTACCGAGCGCTGCCGCAATACCTTCTCCCGTTAACGCGGGCGACCCTCTCTCCGAGCTCCCGCAACGCATGTGAGATGGGCTATACTGGTTGGGTGCGAATTGTGGTTATGGTATCCGGATCCGGAACGAATCTTCAGTCCATTCTCGACGCCGTAGCGGCGGGCGAGCTTCCCCTCGATATTGCGGCTGTTGGCGCCGACAAGCCCTGCCTGGGCATCGAACGCGCCCAGGCCGCCGGCGTGCCCACTTTCCTGGTGCAGCCCGGCGACTACGCAGACCGTCCGGCGTGGAACCGCGCCCTCGAAGAGAAGATTGCCTCCTACGAGCCCGATTACATCGTGTTCGCCGGCTTCATGCGCATCGTGGATGCGCAGCTGGTCGAGCGCTTCAGCAACCGCATTATCAACACCCACCCCGCCCTGCTGCCCTCCTTCCCGGGCGCGCACGGCGTGCGTGACGCCCTGGCCCACGGCGTGAAGATTACCGGCCTGACCGTGCACTTCGTCGACGCCGGCGTTGATACCGGCCCCATTCTGGCGCAGGCCGCCGTGCCCGTGCTCGACGGCGATACCGAAGAAACTCTGCACGAACGCATCAAGGTGCAGGAGCGCCGCCTGCTCGTGCAGACCATCGCCGACCTCGCGCAGAAGCACTCTGCCGCATAAGTTTTTCATACGGCGGGTGGAGCGCACGCTCCGAATCCCCGCCCGTACAGACGTACCGTCGCGCCCCACCGCCCGAGTGGGGGCACCCCGTGCCCGGCGCGACGACGGGGGTAAACCCCACCCGTACATCCCGCCCACCGGGGCGGACTCACATCCATCCACCAGCCGTGCCGCCGCATGTGCCGGGCACGGTGCAAAGTATCGGAGTATTTGTGTCTCTTATTGAGCTCGATCGCGTGCCCCTGCGCCGCGCCCTCATTTCTGTCTACGACAAGACCGGCCTGGAGGATTTCGCCCGCGGTCTGCACGAGGCCGGCGTGGCCCTGGTGTCCACCGGTTCGACCGCGGCGACCATTGCGGCCGCAGGCGTTCCCGTCACCGAGGTGACCGAGGTGACCGGCTTCCCCGAGTGCCTCGAGGGCCGTGTGAAGACCCTGCACCCGCGCATCCACGCCGGTATTCTGGCTGACCGCCGCAAGCAGGAGCACATCGACACCCTCGGCGAGCTGGACGTCGAGCCCTTCGATCTGGTCGTCGTGAACCTGTACCCCTTCGTCGAGACCGTGGCTTCGGGTGCGGATCAGGACGCCATCATTGAGAAGATCGACATTGGCGGCCCCTCCATGGTTCGCGCAGCTGCAAAGAACCACGATGCCGTCGCAATTGTGGTGGACCCGGCCGACTACGAGCGCACGGTTGAGGCCGCTAAGAACGGTGGCTTCTCGCTGGAGGAGCGCCGCCGCCTGGCCGCTGGCGCATTCGCCCACACCGCCGCCTACGACACCGCCGTGGCTACCTGGACCGCATCCCAGTTCCTGCAGGACGAGGACGCCAACTTCTGGCCCCCGTACGCCGGCCTGGGCTTCGAGCGCAGCGAGACCCTGCGCTACGGCGAGAACCCGCACCAGCGCGCCGCCCTGTACGTCAACCCGGCGGCCGCCCCCGGCATTGCACAGGCCGAGCAGCTGCACGGCAAGGCCATGAGCTACAACAACTACGTTGACGCCGACGCCGCCCTGCGCGCCGCCTACGACTTCGATGAGCCGGCCGTTGCCGTCATCAAGCACAACAACCCCTGTGGTATCGCCGTGGCAACCCCCGGTGCCGCCGATCCGATTGCGGACGCTCACGCGAAGGCTCACGCCTGCGACCCGCTGTCCGCATACGGTGGCGTGATTGCCGCTAACCGCCCGGTGACCGCTGAAATGGCACGTACCGTCAAGGGCATCTTCACCGAGGTTGTCGTGGCCCCCGGCTACGAGCCCGAGGCCCTGGAGATTCTGCGCGAGAAGAAGAACCTGCGCCTGCTGGTTCTGCCCGAGGGCTTTAGCCGTGACGCCATCGAGTACCGCCCCATCTCCGGCGGCGCGCTCTTCCAGGAGGCCGACCGCCTGCAGGCTGAGGGCGACGACCCGAAGAACTGGACCCTGGTTGCCGGCGAGCCCGCCGACGAGGCCACCCTGCGCGACCTCGAATTCGCGTGGCGTGCACTGCGCTCGCCCAAGTCGAACGCCATTCTGCTGGCCGATAACGGCGCCGCAGTGGGCATCGGCATGGGCCAGGTGAACCGCGTGGACTCCTGCAAGCTGTCCGTTGAGCGTGCGAACACCCTCGGCGGCGAGGGTAACGAGCGTGCCCGCGGTGCGGTTGCCGCATCCGATGCGTTCTTCCCCTTCGCTGACGGCCTGCAGGTTCTGCTGGACGCCGGCGTGCGTGCCGTTGTGCACCCGGGCGGTTCGATCCGTGATGAGGAAGTTATCGAGGCCGCTAAGGCTGCCGGCGTGACCATGTACCTGACCGGTACCCGCCACTTCTTCCACTAAGATTTTGCGGCTACGCGTACCGCCGCGGCCGGTTACGGCCGGTCGGGTGTGAGCGCGTGAGTGAGGCGGGGTGCCCCGGATTTTCGGGGCACCCCGCCTTTTTATGGAATTTTTATTCTATTTTTTGCGTTTTGGGGCTCCACAGCTCGGAAGGTGCGCCCGGAAGGCGCGCGGAGCGCCAAAAAATTCGCTAGGATTAGGTTGTGCCTAAAGTCAGCGAAGAATACAAAAAGAACAGGCGTTCTCAGATTGTAGAGACCGCCCGCGAGTGTTTCATCAAGCACGGCTACCAGAAGGCCTCAATGAGCGAGATCATCGCCGCCACCGGCCTGTCTGCTGGAGCCATCTACAATCACTTCTCCTCCAAGGATGAGATTATCCTCGCCGCCGCGCGCATGGACCTGGCTCCCTTCGACCGCATCCGCGCCGAGCAGCCCTGGGACTACGTGTTCGGGTGCCTGAAGGTGCTGGACACCCCCAAGGTGCGCCGTCACCTGCTGGTGACCTGGGGTGAGGCGGTCTCCATGCCGCAGCTGGGTGCCGTGGTTTCCGAGCAGCTAACCTACCTGCGCGATCAGGCCCTGGAGCGCTACCGCGCCTGGGGCGCCGCTGAACTGGACTTCACCGATGAGGAGCTCGAGGAATGGCTGACCGTCATCGGCGCGGCTGTGCTCTCTGTGCTGACCGGTTACGTGGTGCAGACCCAGCTGGTGGCCGGCGGTAAGAAGGATAGCGCCCGCGAGGCCTACCTGGAGTACGCCTCCGCCATCCTGCGCCAGGCTTAGGACTCACCGACCTGCGCCGCCTTGCCGATAGGCCCACCGGGGCGTGTCAAGCGTCCCGCGCCGGTACCATACCGGCGCCGTAAAACTTCATCATGATGCATCCCAAAGCCCGTTTTCCTTCTCGAAGGAGAACGGGCTTTACGGTATTATGAGGTGTAGCTCATATTTTTTCATTCAGGGTTTTCAGCCGCAGACACTGCCGCAACCCCGATGACGAGCCACCGAAGATACCGTAAAAACACTCCCAGGAGCGTAATGACCGAGCAGAAGATCCTCGAGATGCCCCTCGCCGACCTCGACCCCGAGGTAGCAGAAGCCATTGAGCTGGAGCGCAAGCGCCAGCAGAACACCCTCGAGATGATTGCATCCGAGAACTTTGTCCCCCGCGCTGTGATGCAGAGCCAGGGCTCGGTGCTGACCAACAAGTACGCTGAGGGATACCCCGGCCGCCGCTACTACGGCGGCTGCGAGTACGTCGATATCGTTGAGGACCTCGCCATTGCCCGTGTGAAGGAGCTCTTCGGCGCGGAGCACGCGAACGTACAGCCCCACTCCGGCGCGCAGGCGAACAACGCCGTCATGCACGCGCTGCTGAACCCCGGCGACACCATCATGGGTCTGTCCCTGGCGCACGGTGGCCACCTGACCCACGGTATGAAGCTGAACGTCTCCGGCAAGCTGTACAACGTTGTCGCCTACAGCGTGGACGAGAACGGCTACGTTGACATGGAGCAGGTGCGCGAGCTGGCCCTGGCCGAGCGCCCCAAGCTGATTATCGCCGGCTGGTCCGCGTACCCCCGCCAGCTGGACTTCGCCGCATTCCGCGCGATTGCCGACGAAATCGGCGCGTACCTGTGGGTGGACATGGCACACTTCGCGGGCCTGGTGGCTGCGGGTCTGCACCCGAACCCCGTCCCGCACGCACACGTGGTGTCCTCCACCGTGCACAAGACCCTGGGCGGCCCCCGCTCGGGCTTCATCCTCTGCACCGAGGAGCTGAAGAAGAAGATTGACTCTGCCGTGTTCCCCGGCCAGCAGGGCGGCCCGCTCATGCACGTGATCGCCGCGAAGGCTACCGCGTTCAAGATTGCCGCATCCGAGGGCTTCAAGGAGCGTCAGAAGCGCACCATTGAGGGCGCGCAGATCCTGGCGAAGCGCCTGCTGGAGCAGGACGTGAAGGACGCCGGCGTTTCGATTGCCTCCGGCGGCACCGACGTTCACCTGGTGCTCGTCGACCTGCGCCACCACGCGCTCAACGGCAAGGAGGCGGAGGACCTGCTGCACGACGCCGGCATCACCGTCAACCGTAACGCCGTTCCGAACGACCCGCGCCCGCCGATGGTGACCTCCGGTCTGCGCATCGGCACCTCCGCGCTGGCAACCCGCGGCTTCGACGCCGAGGGCTTCACCGAGGTTGCTGACATCATCGCCTCCGTGCTGCTGCCGAACCCGGACATCGCGGCCCTGCGCGCTCGCGTGGATGCGCTCTGCGCCAAGTACCCCCTCTACCAGGGCAGCGAGAACTGGTAGAACCGTGAATGACCCCGTTCGCTCATCCGCCCGTGTGGCCGATGCGCGGACGGGGTTATTTCGCCCTCCGCCCGCCGTCCCGGACCCGCTCTATCGGTGAGGCGCGGCGGGACCCCAAGAACCCAACACATAGACCATCCGTTTCGGCGAACCCGCCGCAATCTATGGAAGGAAAACAATGCCCCAGATTCTAGACGGTAACGCAACCGCTGCCGCCATCAAGGCGGAGCTGAAGGAGCGCGTCGAGGCGCTGAAGGCTAAGGGCATCACCCCCGGCCTGGGCACCGTCCTGGTCGGTGACGACCCGGCATCCCGCTCCTACGTGGGCGCTAAGCACCGCGACTGCGCGGAGATTGGTATTAACTCCATCCGCGTGGACCTGCCCGGCGATATCACCCAGGAGGAGCTCGACGCTGAGATTGACAAGCTGAACAACGATCCGGCCTGCACCAGCTACATTGTGCAGCTGCCCCTGCCCAAGCACCTGGACACCAACCGCGTGCTCGAGCGCATCGCCCCCGAGAAGGACGCCGACGGCCTGCACCCGACCAACCTCGGCAAGCTTGTGCTGAACGTTTCGGAGCCGCTGGATTCCCCGCTGCCCTGCACCCCGAACGGCGTGATTGAGCTCGTCAAGCGCCACGGCATCGACTGGAACGGCAAGAACGTGGTGGTGCTCGGCCGCGGTATTACCGTGGGCCGCCCGCTGGGTCTGCTGCTGACCCGCCGCGAGGTGAACGCCACCGCAACCCTGGCTCACACCGGCACCCAGAACCTCGACGAGGTGCTGCGCGAGGCCGACGTCATCGTCGCCGCTGTGGGCGTGCCCCACGTGCTGAAGGCTCACCAGGTCAAGGAGGGCGCAATCCTGCTGGACGTGGGAGTTTCCCGCGCCGAGGATCCCGAGACCGGCAAGAAGAAGCTCTTCGGTGACGTCTCGCCCGAGGCCGCCGAGAAGGCCTCCTGGGTATCCCCGAACCCCGGTGGCGTGGGCCCGATGACCCGCGCCGAGCTGCTGGTGAACGTGGTGGAGACCGCGGAGCGTCAGGCCGCGTAGGTCCCCGCGACGTTCGCATAGACCCGTAACGAAAGACCCGTAACGAAAGACCCCTAGCGAAAGGGCGGTGCCCCGGTAGAGCAATCTACCGGGGCACCGCCCTTTCGCGCGTCTCGTGCGGCCTCCTGTCTCAGGGGAGAGGCGCTAGAGAAGCAGCTCGTAAAAGTAGTGGTCCGAGAGGTACAGGGTCTCAGCGTATTCGACCGGCGTTCCCTCCTTGGTGTAGCCGGTGACGCACACCTTGAAGGCGGCCTCGCCCACGGGAACCTGCTGGTTGAAGGCCTCGGTATCGGCATCAGTGAAGAGGGCCGCGCTCGTGCGTACGCGGGCGTGCTTAATGGCGTTGGGGGTGTCGGCCAGCTGATCCAGGGAACTGGAGGAACCCGAGAGGCCGGCCATCATGGAGTCCAGGATGCTGCTGGCGGCTTCCTTGACAAAGTACGAGCGCTCGAAGCCGATGACCTCGTGGTTGGCCAGGCGCAGACGGCGCACGAAGAGGACCGACTCGCCCACGGGAACGGATAGTCGGGTCGAAATCTCCTCGGTGGCATCCACCCAGCGGGTCGCGATCATGCGGGTCGAGCCTTCGAACCCGCGGCGGCGCATATCGTCGGCGAAGGTGTCCACGCGCGGGATGTACGTGGCTTCGCTGCGTTCGGCCACGTAGGTGCCGGACCCCTGCACGTTGTAGAGCAGGCCGCGCTCGATGAGGACCTTCAGGGCGCTGCGTACCGTCTGGCGGCTCACGCCGAAGTTCTGCTGAATCGTGCGCTCGGTCGGGAGCTTATCGCCGGGCTTACCCGGAATGATGTAGCGCTGCTCGAGGTAGTGAATCACCTGCTCGTACTTGGGCCCCGGAATCGGCGGCAGCTCATAGGTCTGGCTACCGTTGGGGGAAGTACTCGGGGAGGCCTGATCTGCGGCCTGAGCATCGGTGGAGAGCGAGTGGGCGGTGGGTTCGGGGGTATGTGAGGAGTGTGAATTCATCACCCAACATTTTAACCATCTGTGAAAGAAAAATGAATCACGGTGAATTTTTACTTCCGCGCATGCTGGCATAATTAAGACTATGCATTCTTCGATTCCTCCCGTTCCGCGTGAGCCCGGTCTGCTCCGCGTGGCGAGCGTCAACGTCAACGGCATCCGCGCCGCCTACCGCAAGAACATGGCCGACTGGCTGGCTGAGCGAGACATCGATATCCTCTGCCTGCAGGAGGTTCGCGCGCCCGACGCCATCGTGCGTGAGCTCCTCGATGAGTCGCAGTGGAATATTCTGCACGCCGAGGCCGCCGCTAAGGGCCGCGCGGGCGTGCTGGTGGCTACCCGCCGCACCCCGAACTCTGCCGGTGAGCTGTTGAAGGATCAGCCCGTGGCCACCCGCTCCACCATCGGCGAGGAGTACTTCGACGACTCGGGACGCTGGGTTGAGGCCGACTACGTTCTGCCGAACGGGCAGACCCTGACCGTGGTGAGCGCGTATGTGCACTCCGGTGAGGTCGGCACCCAGAAGCAGGAGGACAAGTACCGCTTCCTGGAGCGTATGCTGGTGCGTATGCCCGAGCTGGCCGAGCACTCCGATCACGTGCTCATCGTGGGTGACCTGAACGTGGGCCACACCGAACTGGATATCAAGAATTGGAAGGCCAACCAGAAGCGTGCGGGTTTCCTGCCCGAGGAACGCGCCTATTTCGACCGCTTCTTTGGCGATATCGGCTACCGCGACGTGGCGCGCGATCTGGCCGGTCAGGTGCCCGGCCCCTACACCTGGTGGTCCTACCGCGGTAAGGCCTTCGATAACGACGCCGGCTGGCGCATCGACTACCAGATGGCGACCCCCGCCTGGGCCGAGCGCGCCGTGCAGGCGCAGGTTGATCGCGCCGCCACCTACGAGGAGCGCTTTAGCGACCACGCGCCGCTGGTGGTGGACTACCGCATCGATGGCTAGAGCCTAGCGCCACCGCGCCCCGAACATAAGTTTTGAGATACACGCTGCACCGTTCGCAGCACCGCACAGGAAGTAACTGCACAGGAAATAACTATGGCAGACGAAAAGAAGCAGGATAAGTCCCTCATCCCGAACGCCTCCCAGCAGAAGACGCGTATCTTCTCTGGTGCCCAGCCCTCGGCCGATTCGATGCACCTGGGTAACTACATTGGCGCCGTGAACAACTGGGTGGCCCTGCAGAACGACCCGAATAACGAATGTCTGTTCTTTATTCCGGATATGCACGCCATCACCGTTCCGCAGGATCCCGAGGAGCTGCGCGAACGCACTCGCCTGACCGCGGCGCAGTACATCGCCTCCGGCATTGACCCGTCCCGCGCGCCCCTGTTCGTGCAGTCGCACGTGCCCGAGCACGCCCAGCTGGCCTGGGTTCTGAACTGCTTCACCGGCTTCGGCGAGGCCTCCCGCATGACCCAGTTCAAGGACAAGTCGCAGAAGCAGGGCACCGATAAGGCCTCGGTTGGTCTGTTCACCTACCCGATTCTCATGGCCGCCGACATTCTGCTCTACCAGGCGGACGGCGTGCCCGTGGGCGAGGACCAGCGCCAGCACCTCGAACTGACCCGCAACCTGGCCCAGCGCTTCAACTCCCGCTTCGGCGAGACCTTCGTGGTGCCCGAGCCGGTCATCCTGAAGGAAACCGCGAAGATTTACGACCTGCAGGAACCTACCTCGAAGATGTCCAAGTCGGCGGCATCCGACAAGGGTCTCATCAAGCTGCTGGACACCCCCAAGGTTACCCAGAAGAAGATTAAATCCGCCGTGACCGACGACGGCTCCGTCATCGCCTACGACCGCGAGGCCAAGCCCGGCGTGTCCAACCTGCTCTCCATCTACTCCGCCATGACCGGCGAGAGCATCGACGAGATTGTGGCACGCTACGAGGGCAAGATGTACGGCCACCTGAAGGTCGACCTGGCCGATATCGTGGTGGACCGCCTGGCTCCGGTGCGCGAGCGCACCCTCGAGCTGATGGACGACCCCGCCGAGCTGGACCGCCTGCTGGCCGTGGGCGCCTCCGCCGCCCGCGAGATCGCCGCCGCTACGATCGAAAACGTCTACAAGAAGGTCGGCTTCCTGCCCTCGGTGAGCATCTAGCTACCGGGCGCTTATCAATTCCTCATCTTCAACGAACGCAAAGCGCACGACACCCATGACAGAACCCCGCGAGCAATCGAGTCCCTCTGAGGCTTCCGTATCACCCACCCTCAAGCCCGGTCACCGCTACCTGAGCATTATTGCTCACGTGAGCGGTGAGAATGCTCAGCGCCTGGAGGAGTGGAAGCGGGAGACAACGGGGGTCCCGGCCGCGTCAATGAGCACCCACGTGACCGTGTACGTGGCGGAGCTGGACGATTCCCTGCTGGATACCGTGCGTTCTCCGCGGTTTTCTGAAGACCTGGGCGCCTCGCGTTTCGAGGCGCGCTGGGGGTCGGTGCACTCCTTCCGCCCTGTGACCGAGGTGGAGTACCTGAACCTGGAGGCGGGCAAGGCCGAATTCGAGCGGATTCACCGGGATCTTGTTCGGATGCTCGGCACGGGTGCGGCCCCCTTCCCGTACGTGCCGCACGTGACCCTGGGCCACGGTTTGAGCGAGGAACAGGTGGCCAGCGCCCGCGAGGCGTTTGACTCCCTGCCCGCGGAGCGGCGCACCTTCACGGTGGACCGCCTGCACTGCTACTCCTACGACGGGCAGAACTGGGAGGAAATCGGGGTTCTGCCGCTGCGGTAGTAGCCAGCCTAAAACGCTAAGAGAGATGCGACCGATAGACTATCGGTCGCATCTCTCTTTATGCTTTCACGTGGTTTATCTCAGCGTGAGATCCCTAGTGGGAGTGGGACTCGCCAGACTCGTGTGCATCAGCGGAAGCCGAGGAAGAGGCAGAGCCGTGAGCTTCAGTGCCGTGTGACTCAGCCTCAACCGGCGCGGCGTTCGAGGAAGAGACGCCCAGGATCTCGTTGGGGGTCTTGGGCAGTTCCACGCTCATGAGCTCCTTGGGTGCTGCCGGGTTCGATAGGGACACCGCAATGAGCTTCTTGGTGGCCGGGTCGGTCACGTAGGCGGTCTTGCCATCCACCCACAGGGCCGGACGCTCGTCCTGCCAGGTCTCGGACTCGGTCCATGCCTCCATGAGCTGTACGGAGCCCAGCTCCGCGCCGGTCGCCGGATCGAAGACGCGCAGCTTACCGTCGGTGGTCAGCAGCAGTGCCTCACCCTGGGGGCCGCGAGCCAGCGATCGGAAGGTGTAGCTCACGCCAGAAGGCAGGGAGTAGACGGTGCGGGTTGCCGCGACGGTGTCGATGATGGAGAACTTCTCGGGGCGCTCCAGCTTGGCATCCTTGTCGGTCTTGTAGTCCGCCAGAACGTACTGGGAGTCAGCCTTGCCCGCCTGGTTACCGGAACGCGAGTACGGGTCCTCGGGGTTGGTGACCTTGGTGAACTTGCCGTCCTTGTAGACCAGCGCGCCGTCGGTGCAACCGATGGTGAACGCGCCGTCCTTGGCGATGGCTTCACCGTGCACGCCGGGGCAGGCGGGGCTCTCGGTTACGGTCTTGCCCTGCGCATCCACAACGGCGGCGCCGGTGCGGGTCTTGGAGTCGCCGACCGCCACCAGGTACTGGTCGTTGGGCAGCGGGATTGCGAAGCCGTGGTGCGGCTTGGGCAGGGTGACGGTGGTGGTCTCCAGGGAGGATGCGGTGCGCTTGTCGTGGGTCAGCTTCGCCGGGTCGTACACGGCGAAGGAGCCGGTGCCGTCAGCGAAGGCCGCAACCCTGCCGTTGTCCTTGATGACGTGGCCGGTGTGGTCGGCGGCAAGAGACAGCGAAGACAGAGACGGGGCGGTGGTGTAGTAGTGCGAGTGATCGCCGTGCGCTACGGACCACACGCCGGTGTCCAGGAAGGTGTAGCTGTTGCCGTCGGCCACGACGAGATGGCGGTTATCGCCGGCATCGGAGAGGCGCAGGAATCCTTCCTTGGGGATGTCGGCCAGCAGTTTCATGTCCTTGGCGTCGTAGACGAGCACGCCGCCGTCGTAGGTGATGGCCACGCGGCTGGCAGCGCCCTTGCCTTCGGTGATGGGGGCGGGGGTTGCGCTCGCGGAAGTGGAAGCGCTGGGGTTGGTCTGTGCGTTCTGGGTGGCCTGGGAGCCACATGCGGTCAGTGCGAGGGCAGCCACGGCGCCGAGTGCGCCGACGCGGGTGAGGAAAAACTTACGGGTCATGTGCATGACAGAATATTAACATGAGAATAATTCTTTATTTAGCCTGATGTGCAGTTCATATCACGGTATGGAAACTTCTTTTGCGCCGCTCTCAAGGCTTCTGCGGCATGCCACGGGCCTCCAACTGGGCGAAAGCCCCTGAAAGCTACTGCGACCCCCGGACTTCAACTTTTTAGATGCAGAAAACCGGTTCCCTTCTGACCAGAAGGGAACCGGTTTTCTTAGAGGTATCTTTTGCTCGAGTAGGGTTCATGCGCCTACGCGGGGCTAAAAATTTAGGGCCAAAATTTTAGAGGAGGTTGTTCAGGCCTCGTGCCTTGATCTCACCCACGGCATCCTTGACGGCCTGAGCCTTGGAGCGCGGTGCGACCAGCAGGGCATCGGAGGTGTCAACCACGACGATATCGTTCAGGCCAATAATCGAAATCTTGCGATCGGTATTGGCCACAACAATGCCGGAGCAACCGTGGTTAATGACGTTATCCTTCTCGCCAAGGATGGTCAGCTGCTCGCCGCTCTTCTCGGAGTTGAGGCGTGCCACGGCGTCGAAGTCTCCAACATCATCCCAGCTGAAGGAGCCGGGAACCATGGCGACGTCGCCCGCTGCCGCTGCAGGCTCAGCCACAGCGTAGTCGATAGCGGTCTTCGGCAGGGTCTCCCAGACGCGTTCCATAACGGACTCACGCTCGGGGGTGTCCCAAGCGTTAGCAATCTCCATGATGCCCGCGTACAGCTCGGGCTCGTTGGCCTCGAGGTGCTTGAGCATCAGGGCGGCCGGTGCCACGAACATGCCGGCGTTCCAGGTGTATTCACCGGAGTCCAGGTACTTCTGTGCGGTGGCGGTGTCCGGCTTCTCAACGAAGGTGTCCACGGCGTGCGCGTTGGGAGCATCCTCGATGCCCAGGGAAGCGCCGGCGTGAATGTAGCCGAAGGCGCTGGAGGGTTCGGTGGGGGTAATGCCGATGGTGACAATCTTGTCGGTGGCTGCGGTGATGACAGCCTCGGTCACCACGCGGTGGAACTCGTCCACGGGGCTGATGACGTGGTCAGCTGCAAAGGAGCCGATGATGGCGTCCGGCTCGCGGCGGTGGATGATGGCGCATGCCAGGCCGATAGCTGCAGCCGAGTCCTTGGGGGAGGGCTCCAGCACCAGGTCAGCGGCGCGCAGCTCAGGAATCTGCTGGGTGACCGCATTGGCGTGCGAGGTGCCGGTGACGACCATGACGGAACCGTTGCTGAGGTCGATGAGACGGTCGTAGGTGTCACGCAATAGGGAATTGCCCGACGAGGTGAGGTCGAGCAGGAACTTCGGGGCGTGCGCGCGGGACAGGGGCCACAAACGCGAGCCAACACCGCCGGCGGGAATCAGCGGGCGGAATCGAGTGAGTGCAGTATTCATCGCTTCAAGAATAACGGGTGAATTTGTCATATATCGAATTCTTTTAGGATTTGGCAGAAAATGTCAGGCGGCTCTCATTGGGGGAGGGGTGCATTGTTAGGTTAAGGTTACTTCCGCATCAACTCGGGGTAAATCGTAATATTGCAAAAAAAATATAACCTAATCCACGTTTATAGGCTGGGAAAAATCTATAAACAGTGTGTCAATAAGCTGTGAATTTACCTGATATCTTGGAAGTAACAGACGAACAAAGCAGTCGGCGAGTACATAGTCGTGACCGGCTCGCAGGGAGGCGCCCGGTGCCCCTTTGCGCCCCGAGCCCGCCGTCTCAGCAGGAGGTTATTCAGTGTTGAATGGTTCTAAGGGAACCCTCTACCGCGGCCGTTGGGGCATGTGGTCCTGGGTTGCTCACCGCATTACCGGTATCGCGATTTTCTTCTTCCTTCTTGTCCACATCCTCGATACCGCCGTCGTGCGCATCTCTCCGGAGGCCTACAACGGTGTGCTGGGGCTGTACAAGAACCCCATCATGGGCCTGGGTGAGACCGCCCTGGTAGCAGCCATCGTCTACCACGCCTTCAACGGTATCCGCATTATCCTCATCGACTTCTGGGGTAAGGCAACCAACGCACACGTGGAGCACATCCAAGCGAAGAACAAGGACGGCAACGTCGAAATCAGCCAGAAGGCAACCTACGTTCACATCAAGATTCTGTGGGTTGTGCTGATTCTCTGGGCACTCACCGTTGCTGGCTTCGCCGCCCGTCACCTGCCGATCGTTTTCTCGCACATGGGAGGTCACTAAACCATGGCTACTCCGCTTAAGCCCCGCACCTACGTACCCCGCCTGCGTGATAACCGCATCGACGGTGTGAAGTACAACCGTTCCTCCTCCAAGCGCAACAACTTTGAGATGTTCGCCTGGCTGGGCATGCGCCTGTCCGGCGTCGTGCTTGTGATTCTTATCTTTGGCCACCTCTTCTCGAACCTGATGGTCGGCGACGGCATCCACGCCATCGACTTCGGCTTCGTGGGTGGCAAGTGGGCCAACCCCTTCTGGCAGGTCTGGGACCTGCTGCTGCTGTGGCTGGCTATGCTACACGGCACCAACGGCATCCGCGTCATCATCGACGATTACGCCGAGAAGGACCGCCTGCGCGTGTGGCTGAAGGTTATCCTCTTCGCTGCCTCCGCATTTGTCCTGCTGGTTGGTACCCTCACCATCTTCGCGTTTGACCCCTGCCCCTCGGGCGCAGCGGCCAACCTGCTCCCCAGCTTCTGCGCGGCACACTAACGACGACGTAACCGGCAGACAAATTCAAACATCGAAAACACAGAAAGAACATCATGCAGGTACATAAGTACGATGTAGTGATCGTCGGCGCCGGCGGTGCCGGTATGCGTGCCGCTATTGAGGCAGGCCAGCGAGTCCGCACCGCGGTTTTGACCAAGCTTTACCCGACCCGTTCCCACACCGGTGCGGCGCAGGGCGGTATGTGTGCCGCTCTGGCCAACGTCGAGGAGGACAACTGGGAGTGGCACACCTTTGACACCGTCAAGGGTGGCGATTACCTGGTCGATCAGGACGCGGCAGAAATTATGGCTAAGGAAGCCATCGACGCCGTGCTCGACCTGGAGAAGATGGGTCTTCCCTTCAACCGAACCCCCGAGGGCCGCATCGACCAGCGCCGCTTCGGTGGCCACACCCGCGACCACGGTAAGGCTGCCGTGCGCCGCGCATGCTACGCAGCTGACCGTACCGGCCACATGATTCTGCAGACCCTGTACCAGAACTGCGTGCGTCACAACGTTGAGTTCTACAACGAGTTCTACGTGCTCGACCTGATTCTGGTCAAGGACGAAGAGGGTAAGCCCCGCCCCGCCGGCGTTGTCTCCTATGACCTGGCAACCGGCGAGGTGCACGTCTTCCAGGCCAAGTCCGTAATCTTCGCATCCGGCGGTTGCGGCAAGATCTTCAAGACCACTTCCAACGCCCACACCCTCACCGGTGACGGCATGGCCATCGCACTGCGCGCCGGCCTGCCCCTGGAGGACATGGAGTTCGTTCAGTTCCACCCGACCGGCCTGGCAGGCCTGGGCATCCTCGTGACCGAGGGTGCTCGCGGTGAGGGCGGTATTCTCCGCAACGCTGACGGTGAGCGCTTCATGGAGCGCTACGCACCGACCATTAAGGACCTCGCACCCCGCGATATCGTGGCACGAGCCATGGCAAACGAGGTGCGCGAGGGCCGCGGTTGCGGTCCCCACAAGGACTACGTGCTGCTGGACCTGACCCACCTGGAGCCCTCCCACATCGACGAGAAGCTGCCCGATATTACCGAGTTCGCTCGTACCTACCTGGCAGTGGAACCGCACCACCAGCCCATCCCGGTGTTCCCCACCGCGCACTACGCAATGGGCGGTATTCCCACCAACAACGAGACCGAGGTGTACCGCAACAGCGAAGAGACCGTCCCCGGCCTCTACGCAGCCGGTGAGGTTGCCTGCGTGTCCGTGCACGGTGCAAACCGCCTGGGCACCAACTCCCTGCTCGACATCAACGTCTTCGGTAAGCGTGCCGGCCGCAAGGCCGCCGAGTACGCCGCATCCGCCGACTTCGTTCCCGTTCCGGACGACGCAGCAGATCGCGTTCTCAACATGCTCAACGGCATCCTCGAAGGCAAGGGCACCGAGAAGGTCGGCGCTATCCGCGCAGACCTGCAGAAGGCCATGGAGGCCGACATGCAGGTGTTCCGCACCGAGGAGACCATCCGCGCCGCACTGGCCACCATCGAGAAGCTCGAAGAGCGTTACAAGAACATCTCGATTCAGGACAAGGGCAAGCGCTTCAACCTCGACCTGCTCGAGGCCGTCGAGTTGGGCTTCCTGCTCCAGCTGGCCAAGGTCATGTCCGTCGGTGCGCTGCACCGCAAGGAGTCCCGCGGCGGTCACTACCGCGAGGACTACCCCAAGCGCGATGACGTGAACTTCATGAAGCACTCTATGGTCTACCTCGACCCCGAATCCGAGTTTGAGGGTGTGAAGGGCCTGCGTTTCGACACCAAGCCCGTCGTCTACACCCGTTACGAGCCGAAGGAGCGTAAGTACTAAAATGGCTGAAAACGAACTTCCCGAACCGGAATCCGTCAAGCTATTTGAGGGCATGACCGGCGGCGATTCCGACTCTATCCCCACGTACGACGTGATTATCAAGGTGCGCCGCTACAACCCGGAGGTTTCCTCCGAGGCGTACTGGGACGAGTTCCCGCTGACCATGTACCGCACCGACCGCGTGCTCGACGCCCTGCACAAGATTAAGTGGGAGCTGGACGGTTCCGTTTCCTTCCGCCGTTCTTGTGCACACGGCATCTGCGGCTCGGACGCAATGCGCATCAACGGTCGTAACCGCCTGGCCTGCAAGACCCTGCTCAAGGACCTTGACCTGACCAAGCCGATTACCGTTGAGCCCATCAAGGGTCTGCCCTGCGAGAAGGACCTCATCGTTGACATGGAGCCCTTCTTCCAGGCATACCGTGAAATCATGCCGTTCTTCATCAACGACTCGAACGAGCCTGAGCGTGAGCGTCTGCAGACCATCGAGGACCGTGCACGTTTCGATGACACCACCAAGTGCATCCTGTGTGCAGCATGTACCTCGTCCTGCCCGGTCTTCTGGACCGACGGTCAGTACTTCGGCCCCTCCGCTATCGTGAACGCACACCGCTTCATCTTCGACTCGCGCGATGATGCAGGCGACCTGCGTCTGGAGATCCTCAACGACAAGGAAGGCGTGTGGCGTTGCCGTACCACCTTCAACTGCACCGAGGCTTGCCCCCGTGGCATCCAGATCACCAAGGCTATTGCCGAGGTGAAGCAGGCCATCCTGAGCCGTTCGCTCTAGAACGTTCCTTCTCGGATTCTTGAAGGCCAAACGCCTTCTGCGACAAGCCGTCGCCCCTCACCGGGCGGCGGCTTGTCGCGTGTCCGGGGTAGGGGAGAGAAACCGGGGGAAGCCGGAGTGAGGGAGAGGCACGCCCCGGAACCCCGCAGCCCTCGCCGCCTGCACCTCCGACGAACCTCCGAGCGGTCTTCAAAATCCGTCACAAAGTCACAGACATTCTTAAAGGGCCGGTAACGGTCGGGATGGATAGGTAAACCGTCACCGGGAGGGTTATTCTACTGTGTATGGTTTTTGCTAATTCTCGCTACGATTTGTCCACCCCCGTCTTCGACGATTGGGTGGAGCGCATGATGGGCACCCTCGTGCAATTCCGCCGCGAAGTGCACGCCAACCCCGAGCTTTCCTTCCGCGAGGTCGTCACGACCGAGCGCCTCATGAACCGACTGCGAGAAGCCGGCATGAACCCCATCGCCTGCGAAGGCACCGGTTGCTATGTCGACATCGGAGACGGCCCCTTCGCCGCGGCTCTGCGCGCCGATATCGACGCACTGCCCATCGTCGAGCAGACCGAGCTGCCCTACTCCTCCACGGTTCCCGGCGTGATGCACGCCTGCGGCCACGATATTCATCAGACCGTCATGTTGGGCGTGGCGCTGGCGCTACACGAGCTCAACGAGAAGACTCCGTTGGGCCGCAGCATCCGTATCCTCTTCCAGCCGGCCGAGGAGCAGCTACCCGGTGGTGCCGTACAGATGATTTCCCAGGGCCTGCTCAAGGACGTTCCGCGTGCTTTCGCCCTGCACTGTGACCCGAAGGTGGACCTCGGCCAAATCGGTACGCGCATCGGTGCGATTACCAGCGCCTCCGACACCGTGAAGATTCACCTGAGCGGCCACGGCGGCCATACCTCCCGACCCCACCTGACCGAGGACCTCATCTACGCGATGAGCCAGATTGCGGTGCAGGTTCCCGCCGTGCTGACCCGCCGCACCGACGTTCGTTCGGGCGTGCTGGTTGCTTGGGGCCAGGTCAGCGCCGGCGTCGCCCCCAACGCGATTCCCGCCGAGGGCTACCTGGCCGGCACTATGCGCTGCCTGGACGTTGAGGTGTGGCGCCAGGCGGGCAACCTGCTGGACGAGGTCATCGAACAGGTCGCCGTTCCCTTCGGCGTGGACGCCCGCGTGGAGCACATCCGCGGCGTGCCCCCGGTTGTGAACACCGACCTGGAAACCACCATGCTCGAGAACGCCGCCCGCGCCGAACTGGGCGAGGATTCCATCGTGCTCGTCGAGCAGTCCATGGGTGGCGAGGACTTCGCGTGGATGCTGCAGGAGGTGCCCGGCTCCATGTTCCGACTGGGTACCCGCGCCCCCGGCGACCCCACCTACGACCTGCACCAGGGCGACTACGCCCCGAGTGAGCAGGCCATCGGCATTGGCGTGCGCGTCATGGCCGCAACCGCCCTGCGTGCCGTGCGCTTCGAGCTGGCCAAGGCCGCGAAGGCCGCCAACCCGGTGCGCGACGAGGCCCGCTAGGCCCCGGGGTACCGAGCCGCGCATCCCGCGTTCTGCCGGCGTGCGGGTGGCAAGTTGTGTCGTTTCATAGAGTTTCGCCTCGCTATCGGTCGGATAGCGAGGCGAAACTCTATGCACACGATAGAATTAAAGAGATTATGAGGACATCAGCGTTGTGCCCGTGAACCCGCGCGTGGTCGCGAGGGAGGTTCGGCGGGCACCGCGCGTATTCACGGCGCACGCCGAAGGAGGACGCCCAAATGAGCTTCTTTGGGATCGGTAAGAAGAAGTGGGATGAACAGGCGCGCGAGGCGGAGAGCACCGCGGCACAGGACGGGCACGAGGAAAGCAAGCCGTCCCGCGGCTCGGGGCTGAGCGACAAAATTATGGAGCAGCAGCAGTGGGAGGATTCCCTGCGCCGTTTCGTGAAGTCGGAGGGCACCCGCCAGAACCGCGACGAGGAACGTTCCGAAGAGTATCGCGCCGTGGAAGACCTGAAGCGCGCCCTCCTGCACGATGACGAAGAGACCCCCTCGTTCACCGAGGGCTCCCTCTCGAATACCGGCAAGACCACCGACGAGGAAGAGCGTCGTAGCATCCTGGAAGCTCTGAACTCCTACCCGCACGGGGACTCCGAGGCCGCCGCGGCTCCCGAAGCCCGCGAGGAGAGCAACGACTCCGAGGCCGTCGAGGACGCCCCGGCTGCTCCGGAGACCCCCGCCTTCCTGCGCGACGATGAGGACGAAACCTCCGAGAAGACCGAGGGCGACTCCTCCGCAAAGGCCGAACCCTCAACCGACACCGCCGAGGATGCTCGCTCCCAGTTTGAAGAGCACCTGCGCGCCGTCCGTGCGGAGAGCTCCGCGGAGGAAAGCCCGGCTACCTCCGACGTCGACGACACCGACCGTAACGCTGCCGCCGAGGAATACCTCTCGGCTGAGCAGATTCGCGAGGCGCGTACCCGCGCCGCCATCATCGAAGCAAAGAGCGCCGGCCTGGACGACCTGGCCGCCGTCTACGCGGCTCGCCTGGGCCTGAATCCGGAGAGCGAAGAGGGTAGCTTCGAGGAGGTCGAGCAGGCCGAGCAGGCCGAGGAATCCGAGGCCGTTGCCGCTAAGCAGCCCGCTGCCGAGCACTCCGCTTCCGAGCGTTCTACCGAGCCCGAATCCCTCAGCGCCGAGCCTACCCGCTCAGGCGAAAAGACCGAACCTGCGGCGGAGGTACTTGTGAGCGAAACGGCCACGGTGGAGGAGCTTTCCGAGCCTGCCTCCGAGCCTGCCTCCGAGCCTGCCGAGCCTTCTAACGAGTCCGAGGAGAAGCTCGAGGTCGCTAAGGACGAGGCAAAGAAGGACACCGAGGACCCCGCATCCGAGCCGGGATCCGACGAAGCCGCCTTCGCCGAGCAGAAGCTGAGCGCCGATGACGCCGAGCTTGTGGCCGAATCCATTGTGCTCACCGCCCCCGCAGAGGGTGCCGCGGACCTCCCCGTCCTCGGCGAGCAGCGCGCCCTCCACTCGCTGACTGAGCTCATGCGCACCCGCGGTTCGGGAACCCTGAGCCTGGAGCTGCGCCAGGTGGATGAGGACATGCACTACCGCCTGCTGCACCGCGGTCGCGAGGTCGAGAACGGCATCGTGCTGCCCGGCGTTGACTGGTTTGCGCCCGTCGCAGCCCTGTACACCGAGGCCCAGGAAGCCGGCGCGACCTGGAACCGCGCGGCTGTGACCCTGAACCCGCGCCTGGGTGAGGGCCTGGAGGTGCACGCCTCCTACCTGGGTGCCGTAGATGGGCAGACCACCCACGAGAGCTTCCTGCTCGAAACCCCCGCCCGCGAGGAGACCTCGGTTGTGGCTACCGCTGAAGCGGCTGAGGCAGCCGAAGCTCACCAGGCTGAAGCACCCGAGGCTGAGGCATCGGAGGCTGAGGCATCCGAGTCCGGCGATTCCCCGGAGGTTGAGCCCGAGACCCCCGCAGCTGAGGCTCAGCCCTCCGAGGAAGTCCGCGAGGAACAGGCTCCCGAGCAGGTCGAGCGCCAGAGCGCTCCTGCGGGCCTCGCCGTTGCCGGCGCTGCCGTGACCGGTGCCGCCGCGCTCGCCGCCTCGGCCTCCGAATCGGGCGAAGCCTCGGTCGCCGAGCCCGAGTACGAGCACGACTACGATAACGACCCGATTTTCGGTACCGCCAACTCGCAGGACGCCGAGGCTACTTCCGCACAGCCGGAGCAGCCCGAGGTTTCTGAGGCTGACGAGGACACCGAGCCCGTGCACGCCCAGCCCGATGCCGCTGAGGCTGAGGATGCTGAGGCCGAGGCCGTCGACCACGGCGAAGAGATGGAAGCCGCCCTGGCCGCTATCGTCGCCAACGCCCAGGAGAAGCTGGACGAGCCGCAGGAACCCGAGGAAACCTCCACCGAGGCTGCCGCGTTCGTCTCCGTCGAGGAGCCCGCGGCACCGGTCGAGGCTCCTGCCGCCGAGGCCTCCGGCGCTGAGGCTTCCAACGCTGAGTCTTCCGCCGCGGAATCCTCCGCTCACGAGGCTCCCGCCGAAAAGGGTGAAAAGACCGCTGAGGAGGTAGCATCCACCGAGGCTGAGCCCGAACTGCCCACCTTCCTGAACGACCGCGAGTTGGTGCCCGCCGACGAAGCAGAGGAACCCTCGAAGACCGCGAAGGCAGAGGAACCCGAACCCGCCCAGGCTCGTTCCGAGGAACCTGCAAAGGCGGAGGCACCGGCGCCGGCCGTCACCGGTGCGCTCGCCGCGGCAGCAGCCGTGGCCGCCGGTGGCGCCGCAGCATCCGCTGCTCCCGTTGCTTCTTCGGCAGCATCCTCGGCGGTGCCCTCGGCACCCTCGACCTCGGTCCTGAGCGAGTTCAACGAGCTGCCCACCGTCGCCGACGAGCCGGATACCCCCGCATCCCAGCCGGTGAGCCCGCTGGTTCCTTCCGAAACTCAGCTGGCCGAGGGCAACCTCGTGCTGACCGAGGCCCAGGTCGCCCAGCGTCTGGCCCCGGTCGTCGAGCACCTCTTCGGCGAGAATGGCACCGCGAAGGACGCCACGACCGTGCTGATTCGCGTGCGTGCGCTCGGCTCGTACTACGACGCCCTGACCCACGTGCGCCGCAACGGCTTCTGGGAGCAGGCACGCACCTTCGAGCTGATTCCCGAAACCCTGCTCGATATTCCCGCCCTGAAGACCGACTCGTACAGCGAGGGTGAGGGCTCGCCACTGGCCATGAGCCTCACCTTCACCCCCGGCGTGCCGGTACAGGCTGCGTTTGACTATGCGAACGAGCAGGCCTTCGTCAGCTACCCGCGCCCGCTGGATGCTGAACGCTACGTGGAGGAGCTGCGCATGTTCCCGCGTCTGGGCTCGAAGATCCCGGCGCACATGACGAGCGCCCTGTCGCACTGGAACCTCTAAAACCATTTGAGTCGCGCCGGCTCCCCGTGTGGGGGTCGGCGCGGCGCGCTGTATTCACACTTTCGATGAGGAAGACCGCTATGACTGATACCCCCATCACTCCCGATTTGCCCGCCACCCGGAGCAGCGAAGACACCGCCCGTCGAGCCGGAGGGGCCTTCGAGACGCTCGTTGAGACGATGGCCCGCCTGCGCGCTCCCGGAGGTTGCCCCTGGGACGCCGAGCAGACCCACGCCTCCCTGATTCGCTACCTCGTGGAGGAATCCTACGAGGTCGTCGAGGCCGTAGAAACCGGCGGCGAGCCGAATATGCCGCTGCTGCGTGAGGAGCTGGGTGACGTGCTGCTGCAGGTCGTGTTCCACTCTGATATTGCTGCGGCAAACCCGCAGGGCTTCGACATTGTGCAGGTGGTTGAGGGCCTGGTGCAGAAGCTTCGTGCGCGCCACCCCGACGTGTTCGCGGCTGAGTCTGAGGGCTCTTCGGAGGCACCCCGCACCGCCGCCGAACAGCAGGCGGCGTGGGACGAGCTGAAGAAGAAGGAAAAGAGCGACCGTGGCGCGCTGGACGGTATTCCGCCGCATCTGCCGGCGCTCGCCATGGCTGAAAAGGCCGCTTCGAAGGCTCGGAAGGCCGGCATCATTCTGCCCCCGGAGCCCACGAGCATGGACGACGACCTGCGTTATATGCACACCGAGGAGGATTTCGGCGAGCTTTTGTTCGCGCTGGTCTGCCGTGCTCAGCGCAACGGCCTGGACGCCGAACGCGCCCTGCGTTCGTACATCCGCCGCTATGTTGCGCAGCATACGAATGACGAGCCGCGCTATTAACCGTGGGTGACGCCCCGCCGGTTGGGGTCGTGTTGTGCTTTGGGATACATCCCACACGCGCGGTCGGCGGGGGAGTGGGGGCTCTCTGCGCGTCGATTGCCGCGTCCTGTAGGGCTACTAAGGGTTCCATACACCTTCACTAAGGGGTCTAAAAAAGCGGTGGCTACTAGTGTGTTTGTGTGGGAATTTTGCTAGAATTTAGGGGACGCGACGCGCCACGATCGGGTGCGTCGTTCACATCCTTGACGTCTCATAAGGAGAACAATCCATGGCTGTTATTACCGCAGTTCACGCACGCCAGATCCTGGATTCCCGCGGCAACCCGACCGTTGAGGTTGAGGTTCTGCTCGAAGACGGTGCTTTCGCACGCGCAGCTGTGCCCTCGGGCGCATCCACCGGTGAGTGGGAAGCTGTTGAGCGCCGCGATGGCGACAAGTCCGTATACCTGGGCAAGGGTGTTCTGGGCGCAGTGAAGTCTGTTATCGAAGAAATCGCTGAAGAGGTCATCGGCATCGAGGCTTCCGACCAGCGCGCTGTTGACGCAGCCATGATTGCTCTGGACGGCACCAACAACAAGGGCAAGCTGGGCGCCAACGCTATCCTGGGCGTCTCCCTGGCCGTGGCCAAGGCTGCTGCTGAGTCTGCAGACCTGCCCCTGTACAAGTACCTCGGCGGCCCGAACGCCCACGTTCTGCCCGTCCCCATGATGAACATCCTCAACGGTGGTTCTCACGCAGACTCCAACGTTGACATCCAGGAGTTCATGATTGCTCCCATCGGCTTCGACAACTACTCTGACGCTCTGCGCGCAGGTGTTGAGGTTTACCACTCCCTGAAGTCCGTGCTGCACGACCGCGGCCTGGCAACCGGCCTGGGCGACGAGGGTGGCTTCGCACCCAACCTGGAGTCCAACGCAGCTGCACTGGACCTGATTGTTGAGGCAATCGAGAAGGCTGGCTACAAGCCGGGCGAGCAGGTTGCACTGGCTCTGGACGTTGCTTCCTCCGAGTTCTACAACGACGGCGCATACGACTTCGAGGGCCAGAAGAAGTCCGCTGCCGAGATGAGCGCATACTACGCTGACCTGGTTGCTAAGTACCCGCTGGTTTCCATCGAGGACCCGCTGGACGAGAACGACTGGGAGGGCTACAAGACCCTGACCGAGCAGATCGGTGACAAGGTCCAGATCGTCGGTGACGACCTGTTCGTGACCAACCCCGAGCGCCTGGCTCGCGGCATCAAGGAGGGCGCTGCTAACGCTCTGCTGGTGAAGGTGAACCAGATCGGTTCGCTGACCGAGACCCTGGACGCAATGGAGCTGGCTCAGCGCCACGAGTACCGTTGCATGGTTTCTCACCGCTCCGGTGAGACCGAGGACGTCACCATCGCCGACCTGGCTGTTGCAACCAACGCAGGCCAGATCAAGACCGGTGCTCCCGCACGTTCCGAGCGCGTTGCTAAGTACAACCAGCTGCTGCGCATCGAGGAAGAGCTGGGCGACGCAGCTGTCTACGCTGGCAAGTCCGCATTCCCCCGCTTCAAGGCATAATGACGCCTGAAGACTTATAAAGGACGTTCCGCTGAACTTCCCTGAATAGACCGGGTCGGCCCCGATACATCGTGAGGCAATTCATCACGTCATGTATTGTGGTTCGGCCCGGTTTTTCCTTATCAGGGGCATATAATCTTGGGTATATACTCACTCACACTTCGTACTTTCAGCTGGTTTAAGGCGTTATTGACTACTTAAACCTATGCACCCACTTGGTGCTTTTCGGCTACTCGGGTCGTACCTGACTATATCGTGATGTGATTCATGACAGATAGTTACGGTGCGGCCTTATTTTTATGCCGATAGAACATCCAGGCTTATTTCACTTACACTTCAGATAAGGAAATCATGACTGTCTGCTATCTCATCCTCGCCCATAAGTACCCGGAGCAGTTCAAGAAAATTGCTCGACATATTCTGAATTCTGGTGGGGTATGCGTTGCCCACATTGATAAGAAGGCCAATCTTGACGACTTCTACGTCGAGGGTGTGTCTTACGTTCGTGACCGTGAGAACGTGCGTTGGGCCGGTTACTCTGCGGTGAAGGCAACTCAAAAAATGCTTGCCCAGGCTTTGAAGGAGTATCCGGAGGCAACTCATTACGTATCTATTACGGGGCAGTGCTATCCTGTGCGTCCTCTTCGCGAATACGCTGATTTTCTTGCCCGACCCGAAAATCTGGAGCGCTCCTGGGTGAGCTTCTACGCTCTGGCTCCCGGTATGCGAAACTACAAGCTGGTTCAGTACCGCGAATACAAAGACTTTGAAGGCCTGCTGCCTGAAGGGATTATCCGCAGGGGCGTACGCAAAGTGTATTACAAGATTTCACGAATGTTCCCCCGCAAGAATTTGCCCGTCCAGTTTTATCAGGGCTCGGCCTATTGGACGATTTCTCGTTCGGCTGCACTTCAGGTGATGGACTTTTTGAAGACCCCGAAGGGTCGAGAGGTCACCAAGATTTTCCGTTCTGCCCCTATGCCTGACGAGTTGTGGATGCAGAGTGTGCTCCTCAATATTCCCGCTCGTGAGAGCGTTGAGGCATGGGCAACCGATGGTCAGCTGGCACCGGGCACAAAGCACTCTGAGAACCATGCAAATCACCATTACATTGACTGGAGCGGGAATGGCGCCCACCCTGAGGTACTTGTCGAGGAGGACCTCCCCGCTATTCTCGAATCAGGAAAGTGGTTTACCCGTAAGGTCGACCCCGAAATTTCTGCAGAACTTATCAAAGCGTTGGATGCTATTCAGGCTGGATAGTCAGAGTCTAGGCTTCGGATAAGACAGAATATACCGGAGGCGGCGCTACCCCAATCGGGGTGGCGCCGCCTCCGGCTGTACCCGGGAGAGCACCCGTTACCCGGGTAGCGCAGAAAGCCCTGGAGCCCCTCGAAATAGGCCAGGAAACAGTCCCGGAAGGAACGCTCAGGCGGGTACACAAACCCGGGTAGAATAGGTAGAAGCGCACCGCTGTAGGAACAACGATGGGGGAGAGAACTAATGAGCCAGCGAGCAGACGAGCAGACCCGGCGTAACGCAACGGGTCGCACCTCGGCTGAGGACCGCGGCACCGCTCAAACCTCCACCGATTCCCAGAAGCCCTCGGCGGCCCGCCAGGCCGGCACCTCCCTGTTGAAGAAGGCCAGCGCGCTCTTCTTCGGCGTGGGCCTCAACCGCCGTCACCCCGAACGCGAACGCGCGGAGCAGGCCCGCCGGCAGGAACGCGCGCGGCGCCGTGCCCGTCGGCAGAACGGTGAAGATGAAGGCTACGCCACGCCCGTGGCCGCCCACATGTTTTCCGGGCGAAGCTTCCTGATGACCGTTATGGTGGGCGTGATTGCCCTTGGCACCGCATACCCGGTGGTCACCTACATGGATCAGGACCGGGAAATGAACCGAATCCACACCCACATCTCGCAGCTGCAGCAGGAGAACGCCCAGCTGAAGGCCGAACAGACCTGGTGGAACGACGATAACTACGTACGCCAGCAGGCCCGCAGCCGCCTCTACTATGTGAACCCCGGCGACACCCCCTACGTGGTCACCGGCATTACCGAGGACTCCACGAAGGCGGACGGTACTTCTGCGAACGCGAAGAACGCCCCCGAGGAAGCCTGGACTACCAAGGTTTGGAATTCTCTCGAGAAGAACTAAAACCGCGCCGAGCGGCTGGCCGAGAGGCTCGCCGCGCAGACCGGCGACCCGCCACGAACCCACGACCCTAACGTTCCCGGACCGCACGAGCGGACGGGACAGGAATAAGGACTATGAGCACCGAAAACACCATTGAGGACCTGAAGAACCGTACCCCCGGCGGTTTCGGCGTGACCGTTGAAACCCTGAAGCCCACCGAGCAGGACATCCGTGTTCTCTCCGCACAGCTGGGCCGCAAGGTGCGCGACGTGGTCGAGATTCCCGCCCGCTGCGTGTGCGGCAACCCGCTGGTCGCCGCCACCGCACCCCGCCTGAGCAACGGCACCCCCTTCCCGACCGTGTTCTACCTGGCGCACCCGGTCATCACCGCCGCCGCATCCCGCCTGGAGGCTGGCGGCCTCATGTACGAGATGACCGACGCCCTCGCCGAGGATGCCGAACTGGCCGCTGCCTACGCCGCAGCCCACAAGAATTACCTGGCCGAGCGTGAGCGCATCCGCCTGATCAGCGGTACCGACGAGGTTCCCGAGATTGACGGCATCTCGGCCGGCGGCATGCCGACCCGTGTGAAGTGCCTGCACGCCGTCATCGGCCACACCCTGTCGGTGGGTCGCGGCGTGAACCCGATGGGTGACCGCGGCCTGGACGCTATCGCAGAATGGTGGACCCCCGAGGCATGCTCCTGCGACCCCGCCTGGCGCGAGGAAGCCTAAATACTGATTTCGATGCGCCCGCACCGTCGCCCGTGACGGCGCGGGCGCATAATAGATAGAAAGAGCGCCGAGAAGCGAAAACAGCTTCGCCTGCGGCGCTCGCGTTGCCTTGGGCAGCGAACGATGATGACGATAGTCCTGAAAGGAACCCACCGTGCGCGTTGGAGCGATTGACTGCGGTACGAACTCTATCCGTCTGCTGATTGCCGATTCCACCACTGAGGTGGTGGACGGGGTCGAGAAGACCGTCCTGAAGGACGTTGTGCGCGAGATGCGCATCGTGCGTCTGGGCCAGGGCGTGGATGCGACCGGCTGGCTGGCGCAGGAGGCCCTGGACCGCACCTTCGCGGCGGCTCGCGAGTACGCCGTACTGCTGCGTGACTACGACGTGGACTCGGTGCGTTTCGTGGCGACCAGTGCAACCCGCGATGCGGGCAACCGCAACGTCTTCGTGAACGGCATCCGCGACATCCTGGGCATTGAGCCCGAGGTGATTAGCGGCGACGAGGAAGCCGCGCTCTCCTTCGCGGGTGCCGTGCGCGCCGTGGGTGCGGGCGACGGCGACACCCTGGTGTTCGACCTGGGCGGTGGCTCCACCGAATTCGTGCTGGGGGATGAGTCGGGCGTGAAGGCTTCCCGCAGCGTCAACATCGGTTGCGTGCGCCTGACCGAGCGTCACATGGTGAACGCGCCGGCGACCGAATCGCAGATTGCCCGCGTTGAGGCAGACACTGACGAAGCTCTTGACGTGGCCCGCAAGACCGTCCCCCTGCAGAACGCCCGCCGCGTGGTGGCCGTGGCCGGTACCGCGACGACGATTGCGGCGGCCGCCCTGGGCCTGGACCGCTACGATTCCGAGGCCATTAACGCGCAGACCTTCTCCATCGAGACCGTTCAGAAGACTTCCCGCTGGCTGGCTTCCCTGGACCGTGCCGAGCGCGAGGCCCTGGGCTACATGCATCCGGGCCGGGTGGACGTGATTGGTGCCGGTGCAACGATTTACGCCCGCATCCTGACTCGTCTGAACGAGCTGACTGACGGCGCGGTGGATTCGGTGACGGTGAGCGAGCACGACATCCTGGACGGCATCGCGCTGTCCCAGCTGTAGCCCGTTACCTTGGCAAAAATCCGTCCCGATGTCGGGCCGGAAATCCTAACGGCCGACCCGCGCGGTGCGGGTCGGCCGGCCTGTATTGTCTAGCTGAGCTTGCCTCACCAGGTGAGTTTGCGTCGTTCAGTTGAGGAGAAACGAATGGATCGGTTTGCGCGTGCCGCGCGGTGCATCCGTCGCCCCCTGGGTGTTCTGCGTTCGGCGGGCCTGAACCCGGTGCGCTCGCGTGCGGCCGGGTCGCTGGCCTCTGCCGCCCTGCTGACCCTGTTGCCGCTGGGTCCGGCCTCGTGGCTGACCGCGGCCAATGCGACCGATCCCAGCTCCTCGGCCACGGCCTCTCCGAGCCCGAAGAGGGAGGTGACGGCGACCCCCTCGCCGTCGGGCACGGCGGTGCCGAAGAGCACGGCCGCCCCGAGCCAGGGTGCGGATACCGCCAACGGCGACGATGTGCGCCACCGCGAGTACTGGCTGAACGAGTACGGCATTACCTCGCTGTGGTCGCAGGCCACGGGTAAGGGCGTGACGGTTGCCGTGATTGATACGGGCGTGGACGGGAACCACCCGGATTTGGCGGGCAACGTGCTGCGCGGTACCGACGTCTCGGGTGTGGGCAGCGAGGACGGCTGGCAGGGCCTGGGCGCGGAGCCGATGCACGGCACGGAGGTCGCCTCGCTGATTGCCGGCCACGGCCACGATACTCAGGGGTACTCCGCGATTGCGGGTCAGCCGGGTAAGCCGACCGGCATGATTGGCGTGGCCCCGGATGCGAAGATCCTGCCGATTTCGCTGAACATGGGTACGACCGGCGGTAAGAGCATCGACGAGCAGATTCCTGCCGCGGTGCGCTACGCGGTCGACCACGGCGCACAGATTATCAACATGTCGATTGGCTCGAATAAGACGAGCTGGCCGCAGAGCTGGGATGACGCTTTCGCCTACGCCGAGCAGAAGGGCGTGCTGATTGTGGCGGCGGCGGGTAACCGCGGTAGCGGCCTGACTCAGGTGGGTGCTCCCGCGACGATTCCGGGCGTGCTGACGGTCGGCGGCGTGGACCGAAAGAAGCAGGTTTCTGAAGGCTCGTCGACGCAGGGTATTTCGATTGCCGTGGTTGCTCCGAGCACCGACATGATTGCGGCGGCCCCGGGCAACGGGTACATGCTGTGGTCGGGCTCTTCTGCGGCGGCCCCCCTGGTGACGGGCGTGGCGGCGCTGTTGAAGCAGAAGTACCCGCAGGAGTCTGCGGTTCAGCTGGCCCAGCGTTTGATTGCCTCAGCCGATGACGAGGGCGCTACGGGTCGTGACCCGCTGTACGGGTACGGCGTGTTCAACCCGCAGGACGCTATGGCTCTGCCCGCGCCCACGGTGACGGCGAATCCGCTGGGTTCGATGTCGGAGTGGATTGCGGTGCACCGCAAGCACCAGGTGAGTGCACCGTCGCCCAGCGATTCCGCGCCCGTGCACGAAGAGGGCGAGAACATCGTGAAGCAGGCGGCCCCGGACGCGAGCCGCCCGCCGGAGGACCGCGGCTGGTTGCCGCCGGTCATTGTGGGTGCGCTCCTGGTGTGGGTCACGATTATTACCGCCGGTGCGGTGCATCGTCTGCACCGGATGCACGTGCGGGCAGGCGACGCGGCCCGTCAGGTGGGGACCGCGGTGCGCGAGCAGGCGCATCACGCGGCGGAGCACGTGCCGCATCCGCATCACCAGCCTCACCGGCGCGGCGGTTCGTCGTCGTAGCGAGGGACGGCCCCGCGGGATTGCACTTTTTGCGGGGTGGGGGAGCGGCTAATGCCGGTCCGTTATATTTCTCGACTTAGCTCGTTCGCGAACGGCTGAGTTTTTGCGGGCCGCGGTGATTCTCTCTCATGGCGGTATCTGATGGGTTCAAACGCACCCAATCGTAACGAAAAATTCGAACGTTGAACGAAAAAATGGAAAGGGTTCACCTAACCGTAAGTGCCTTATCTTATGTGAACTTCGTTCAAGCCTCGAAACTTTTGGCTTAGGTGTGCCTTCAAGGGGGCATAAATGCGATTTCACCTAAACAAAAGGCGTAAAATATATGGTGAACCAGGTATGTAACAGACAGGCTCGTGCCGCTAGCCACTTCGCGTTGCGTAAGGACTTCCAGGGCGAGCCGCTTCGTTTGTTAGGAAAGCTTTCGGAACGAGCCGGAGGCTGCGCATACCACCCTACCGGGATGAGAACTCCCGGTACCTGAGACTAGGAAGTAACTAACATGGCATTCACTAAGGTGGCACAGGACCGTCCCCGCGTCCTGATTGTCGGTGGTGGCTACGTCGGCTTCACCGTTGCTAAGAAGATTCAAAAGGCTATCAAGGAGACCGGTGGCGTCGTCACCATCGTCGAGCCGAACCCCTACATGACCTACCAGCCCTTCCTCCCCGAGGTTGCGGCAGGTTCCATGGAAGGCCGTAACGCAACCGTGCCGCTGCGTCAGCACCTGCGCGACACCGAGCTGATTCCCGGCCGTGTTGTCTCCATCGACCACGCAAACCGCACCGCCGTCGTTGAGCCCACCGATAACGGCGAGCCCTTCGAGCTGAAGTACGACGAGATCGTGCTGGGCGCCGGTGCCGTGACCCGTGCCTTCCCGATTCCGGGTCTGGCAGACGTCGCCATCGGCATGAAGACCATCGAAGAGGCCGTCTCGGTTCGTAACTGGGTTCTGGACCGCATCGAGGTCGCATCCCTGCTGACCGACGCTGAGGCTCGTCGTCGCGCCCTGACCTTCGTGATCGTGGGCGGTGGCTTCGCCGGTATCGAGACCATCTCCGAGCTCGAGGACATGGCACGCGTGGCTGTCGAGCGTAACGAGCGCCTGTCTGTCTCCGATCTGCACTTCGTGCTGATTGAGGCCGCACCGCGCATCATGCCCGAGGTCCCCGCAGACCGCGCCGAGAAGGTTGTCGCAGAGCTGCGCGCCCGCGGTATCGAGGTTCTGCTCAACACTTCCCTGGCTGACGCAACCGACGGCAACCTGCAGCTGATCAACATGGCTGACAAGTCCCCCGCCGGCGAGATCTCCACCGACACCCTGATCTGGACCGCAGGTGTGGCAGCATCCCCGATGCTGAAGAAAACCGACTTCCCGATTGACGAGCGCGGCCGCGTGCGCGTGAGCGCCGACCTGCGCGTCACCGGTGATGACGGCGTGGTTGAGGGCGCATGGGCTGCAGGCGATAACGCTGCTGTTCCGGACCTCTCCGGCGGCGGCGTGGGTGGCTTCTGCGTTCCCAACGCTCAGCACGCTTCCCGCCAGGCCGTTGTTCTGGCTAAGAACCTGCTGGCTGCTCGCCGCGGCGAGCCCCTGACCGACTACTACCACGAGACCATCGGTGTTGTGGCAGGTCTGGGCCTGTGGAAGGGCGTTGCAAACTTCAAGGGCAAGACCATTGGCGGCCCGCTGGCATGGATTATGCACCGCGGCTACCACGGCTCTGCAATCCCCACCACCGAGCGTACCGTTCGCGTTATGACTACCTGGGCTCTGAACCAGATTTTCGGTCGCGATACCTCCTCGATTCGCCACCAGCGCTCCCCGCGCCTGGCATTCCAGGAAGCAACCGGTACCGCTCCCGCACCGCACAAGGCAAAGCTCTAAACCGAGCTGGCCGATAGCCGGTGAGGCCGCTTAGGCCTTGGACGTGAAACGGGCGGCGCCGAGGACTTCGGTCTTCGGTGCCGCCCTTCGCTGTATTCACGGTGTTTCCCAGGGGTGGCATTTCGTTATCCAACCTGCCCCGCCTCGGGCGAGAGCCGGTGCGGGCTATTGGGTACCGAGGAGCGGATATGCGTTACCCGGGATTCGTGGAATAATGGTGTTCTATGTTTGGTGTGCACCAAACGAGCCCCCATAGTCCAATTGGCAGAGACAGAGGACTTAAAATCCTTGTGTTCTGGGTTCGAGTCCCAGTGGGGGCACTCGTCGGCCGTCAAACGGTGACGCATACAGGGCGGCGGTCCATTCCTCGAGGGGAAATGGACCGCCGCCCTTCGCCGTAGCGCTGCCGCTATAGCTTCGATACGGAGGCAGAACAACGTTCCGGATAAAGAGACGATGCCCCCGACCCATACTATCGGGGGCATCGTCGAGCACGCGGCGGTGCTCTCTTCACCGCGGGTAGATAAGGGCCGCGCGCTGCCGGAATCAGCGCGGCCCGGCGGTGAAGCCTGGCTCGACTACCGGTGATTGGTTGCCCGTGCGGGGCACCGAGTCGGAGGTCGAAAGTCTATCTGTGGACGCTACTTGCGGCGTGCGAAGAGCGCGTCGATGGAGAATTTGCCGGCGCCGGTGAAGAAGAAGGCTGCTGCGATTGCGGCAAGGGTGAGAACGTATTCGTAGCCGCCCTTGGAAGCGGAGAAACCTGCCGCGAGGTGGACGAAAATGAGGGCGCCGCTCATGGATACTACAGATGCTGCTGCCGCGATGCGGATGCCCGCACCCAGGATAATCATGGTGCCGCCGAGTAGTTCGGTTGCCATGGCGAAGTATGCCGCTGCGGCTGCCATGGGGATGCCCATCTGCTCGAAGGATGCGACGGTACCCGCGGGGGTCCATTCGAATGCCTTCTGGATGCCGTGCATAATCATGACGAAGCCGAAGACGAGGCGGAGGATAAGTAGGCCGGCGGATTTCATGGTGTCGTTGTTCATGCCTTTAAGTTTGACAAGTAAAGTTTTACACTTCAAGTAAATTCAGTCCATAGCGGAAAAGGGTGCAAAAAGTGGTGAAAAACAGGGCTAAAAAGTGACTTGCATCCCAAAAAGAGGGGTTTTAGATGACGTTTTGTGACGGCGCTCAATACATAAAACCTCCTCTCGGCGGCTTCCGGAACCTCAAAAACATGAGACCCTTAAAGGAGCACAGCCGTAGGCGCACCCGCCCTGAACGGGATAGCAGAGCCAGAAAGGCATAACATGCAGACTCAGCCCTCTCTCATCGCCGTCGATATGGATGGCACCTTCCTCACCGACGCGAAGACCTTCGATACCGAACGCTTCTCCGCGATTCTCGATCGCCTGGATGCGCGCGGTATTCGATTCGTGGTGGCCAGCGGCAACACCTACGCCAAGCTGCAGGATTACATGCGCGGCTTTGAGAACCGAGGCCTCATCTACATTGCCGAGAACGGCGCTTACCTGGCCGACGATAGCGGCCAGCTGGCGGTGCACCCCTTCCGAGAGGAAGACGTTCCCGCCATCTACGAAGTGCTGGATGGGCTAAAGCAGATTGGCTTACTCGTGTGCACCACCGAAGGAATCTTCCTGCCGAAGGATCGCCGCGAACAGATTGTGCACGTCATCCGTAATTACTTTGAGGACACGGGCCAGAGTATTCCCGATACCCTGACTCTGGAGGACTTCGCGGGGTTCTTCTTTCCCGGTGCGATTCTGGTTGACTCCATTGAGGAGGTTCGCGGGGCACCCATTAAGTTTCCGCTGCTGACCCCTCCGGCGCAGACCCAAAGCATTAACGCGCATCTGCGCGAGGTGCTGCCCGAGGGTGTGACCCCGCTGGTTAGCGGCTTCGGGGCAATCGACCTGGTTCGCACGGGCGTGAATAAGGCGACGGGTCTGCAGGATCTCTGTGAGCGATTCGGCTACAGCCCCGAAGGAATCCTCGCCTTCGGCGACGGCGAGAATGATAGCCGGATGCTTAGCTTCGCCGGACACGGTGTGGCCACGGGGAATGCCGCGCCGAGTGTGAAGGAGCTGGCCGATGAGGTGATTGGCACGAACGAGGAGCAGGCCGTTCTGAGCTATCTGGAAGACTTGCTGGATGCGCTGGATGCGCGTGACGCCTCCTAGCATCTCTCGCCGGCCTCTTACGAAAGTCTGGTGTCTGCGCGGAGTCGCGCTATGTGAGACTATGCCGTGCTCAGAACGAACAGAAGCGTGAGCTGGGCAACCATCGGTTAGAATTAAACGCATTAGTAGTACTTATCTATCCAAGGAGAGAAAGATGGCGGGAAACCCGCTTATTAATTCAATGACGAAGAAGCAGGGGCAGGGCGATCCTCGCTTCGGTCGCTTCGGCGCCGGTGGCCAGGCTCAGCAGAGCCAGCAGCAGGCTTACGGTCAGCAGAGCCAGCCCCAGTACGGCCAGGCTCAGTATGGCCAGCAGGGCTACGGTCAGCCCCAGTATGGCCAGCAGGCCTACGGTCAGCAGAGCCAGCCCCAGTACGGCCAGGCTCAGTATGGCCAGCAGGGCTACGGTCAGCCGCAGTACACCGATTACAGTGCTCCGACCTACTCCGAGCCGACCTACTCCGAGCCGACCTACTCCGAGCCGGTTCCGGCCGGTGAGCGTCTGACCATGAACGACGTGCTGGTCAAGACCGCCATTAACCTGGGCCTGGTCGTGGTGGGCGCCGTGGTCGCATGGTACGTGCCCGTGCTGATGCTCCTGGGTCTGCTGGGCGGCCTGGTGCTGGGCCTCGTGAACTCCTTCAAGCAGAAGGTTTCCCCGGTTTTGGTCATGGCCTACGCGCTCATGGAGGGCATGATGCTGGGCGGTCTGTCCGCCATCGTCAACCTGCGCTACCCGGGCACCGCCATCCAGGCGGTTCTGGCAACCATCGTGGTTGCGGGTGTGACCCTGGCTCTCTTCGCCAACGGCAAGATTCGCACCACCCCCAAGCTGAATAAGATTTTCATGATTGGTGCGCTCAGCTACCTGGGTTACGGCCTGGTGTCCATGCTGACCGCTGGTCTCTTCGGCTTCTCGCTGAATAGCATGAGCATCGGTGGTATCCCGCTGGGTCTGCCGATTGCTCTGATCGCGGTTGCGATGGCAACCTACTCGCTGCTGATTGACTACACCACGACCGCCGAGGCTGTGGATGCGGGTCTGCCGCAGAGCGAGTCCTGGCGCCTGGCTTTCGGCCTGACCGCATCGCTGGTGTGGCTGTACGTTGAGATTCTGCGCGTACTCATGTATCTGGCAAGCATCTTCAGCAACGACTAAAAATTCGTACGAAGCGGCGGTACCGTAGCGGTGCCGCCGCTTTCGCGGCTTTGGCGGGGTTTAGCGCCCCACGAATACCGGCTCGCCCAGCAACCTGGCGGGCTTGAGAAAGAGAGACAGCGTGAAGCATATATCGAGTGCCGAAGAACGTCGGGCGGGGGAGGGCTACCGGGTTCCCTTCGCCGTGGACGTGGCCGGCGCGTGGTCCTGGCGCCTCATCGTGATTGCCGGCGCGGGCTGGGTCGTGTGGAAGGGCTTGGGGCACGTCTCCCTGCTGGTCATCGCGATGATGGTGGCCATGCTCCTGGCGGCTCTGCTGAGCCCGACCGTCATGCTCCTGCGGAAGAAAGGCGTGCGGGCCGGCGGTGCGGCTGCCATCGCCGAGCTGGGTCTGCTGCTGCTTCTCGCCGTGATTATTTCGCTGACCGGTCAGCAGCTGGTGCGCGGTTTCGCCACGATGGCTAATAAGGCGGTGCAGGGCTATCAGCAGCTCGTGGACTGGCTGAAGAGCCTCGGGTACGATTTGGGTGCTGACCAGCTGAACCAGCTCCTGCACCAGATTGAGAACACTTTTAAGGACAATCCGAACACCGTGCTGAACGGCGTGTCTCGGGTCGGTTCGACCGCTGCCGATGTCGCAACCGGTGTGCTCCTAACCCTGTTCACGCTACTTTTCTTCCTGATGGAGGGCGAACGCATCTGGCTGTTCGTCGTCGGTCTCTTCCCCAAGGACGCGCGCGAGGCCGTGAATGGTGCGGGCCGCGCGGGCTGGAAGTCCCTGGGTGCCTACGTCCGCGTGCAGATTCTGGTGGCCGCGATTGATGCCATCGGTATCGGCCTGGGCGCCGCCATCCTGGGTGTGCCCCTGGCAATTCCGCTGGGCGTGCTGGTGTTCCTGGGTTCCTTTATCCCGGTGATTGGTGCGCTGTTCTCCGGTGCCGTGGCGGTGCTTCTGGCGCTCGTGGCCCTGGGGCCGGTGCAGGCGCTGATTATGCTGGGCATCGTGCTACTGGTGCAGCAGGTGGAGTCGCATATTCTGCAGCCGCTCATCATGGGTAAGGCTGTATCACTGCACCCGCTGGCCGTGATTTTCTCGGTGGCCGGCGGCTCCATGATTTTCGGTGCCGTGGGCGCGCTGTTCGCGGTGCCGACGCTGGCCGTGGTGAACTCCGTGGTGCGCTACCTGGCGGACCGCGGCTGGGAGCACGATCCCAGCCTACGCGATGAGGAGTTCCTCTTCCCGCACGAGGTGGCTCGCCGCGAGCAGGCTGAGGAGAAGGCCCAGGAACGGCAGGAGAGCGTCAAGAAGCTGGCCTCCCGAGTGCCGCGCCATCAGAAGGCTGAGGAGCCTGAGAATCGGGCTTCCGAGGCTTCGGACTCCTCCGAAGACTAGGGGCCTGCATCGAGCGGGAGGTTTTGGCGTAGGGCACCCCGCCATCCTCGATAACGCACCGCTAACTCGTCCCGGCGATACCGCCGGCCGCGATGCCGTCTACGGCGGTGTCTCGCCAGGGGGCTACTCGCGACCGAGTAGCCCCTTCGCTGTACCCATCCTCTAAAATGGGATGAGCAATACATCACCGTCCCGCGCCCGCGGGACAACGCACCGTCAGAATGGAAAACCCGTGAGCGTAGATCTCGACTCCCTGCCCGTGACCATTACCGATATTGAACGTGCCGCAGAGCTGCTCGAAGGCGTTATTGAACGCACCCCGGTCGCCCATTCGCGTGCCCTGAGCCAGCGCCTGGGTTCCGAGGTGTTCTTCAAGTGTGAGAACCTGCAGCGCGCCGGTTCGTTCAAGGTGCGCGGCGCGTACGTGCGCATGGCGAAGCTCTCCGAGGAGGAGAAGAAGCGCGGCGTGGTGGCCGCGAGCGCGGGTAACCACGCGCAGGGTGTGGCCCTGGCGGCTGACCGCCTGGGCATTAAGGCCCGCATCTACATGCCGCTGGGCGCGGCGCTGCCGAAGATTACCGCAACCCGCGATCACGGTGCCGAGGTTGAGCTGTACGGCGTGACCGTGGACGAGGCCCTGGCGGAGGCGAAGCGCTACGCCGAAGAGACCGGCGCGGTCTTCGTGCACCCCTTCGATAACGAAGACATTATCGCGGGCCAGGGCACGATTGGCCTGGAGATTCTGGAGCAGGTGCCCGATGTGGATACCGTCATCGTGGGTGTTGGCGGCGGCGGCCTGCTGGCCGGCCTGTCCGCGGCGATTCGCGCGAAGGAGCAGGAGCTCGGCAAGAAGATCAAGATTATCGGTGTTCAGGCTGAGCACGCCGCGGCCTACCCGCTGTCGCTGGCTGCGGATGCTCTGGTGCCCCTGAAGAAGGTCTCCACCATCGCCGACGGTATCGCCGTGGGTCGCCCCGGCCAGATGCCCTTCTCCATCATCAAGGAGCTGGTGGATGACGTGGCGACCGTGAGCGAAGACGATATCGCCCGCGCCCTCATTTTCCTCATGGAACGCAACAAGCTCGTGGTGGAGCCCGCCGGTTCGGTGCCCGTGGCGGCGCTGATGAACGGCAAGCTGAAGGAAGAGTACGGCGACCTGGGCACCGTCGTGTGCGTGCTCTCGGGCGGCAATATCGACCCGATGCTCATGCTGAAGGTGATTCAGCGCGGTCTTTCCGCTGCCGGCCGCTACATGACCATTAAGATGATGCTCTCTGACCGCCCGGGTGAGCTGGCAACCATCTCCCGTATTATTTCCGAGAACGACGCGAACGTTACCGGTGTGGATCACACCCGCGTGGGTGGTTCGCTCTCCATGGGCGATGTGTCCATCACCATCGACATGGAAACCAAGGGTGTGGAGCACTGCCGCCAGGTCATTTCTGCCTTGGAGGACGAGGGCTTCAAGCCGATTATCGTCTACTAGGCCGACCTTACATTTTGTGGGTTGCCGCTCGCTCGTGAATCTTCACGCGGTGAAGCGGAAGACATAAAAAGTGCGGGGTGCCGATTCCGAAGAATCGGCACCCCGCACTTTTAGCGTGTTGGCGCTGGGGCCGTGGACCTCGACAGCCGCAAATCTATGAGCCTCGACTTAGGCGTGGTAGGGGGTCACAGAGACAATCTTGGCGCTCAGCTCTTTGCCGTTCGGAGCGGTGTAGGAAACCTCGTCGCCCTGCTTAGCGCCCAGGATTGCGGCACCCAGCGGAGACTTCTCCGAGAAGACCTTCAGATCGGTGCCGGCGGGGAGGGTGTCCTCAATCTCGCGGGATCCGAGCAGGAACTTCAGGTGGCGGCCCGCAACCTCGGCCTCAATGACCATACCCAGGGCCACAACGCCGTCGTCGACGGGGGCGTCGCCAATGTGGGCGGTCTCCAGCAGGTGCTTGAGCTGCTTGATGCGTGCCTCGTTCTTGGCCTGCTCGTCGCGGGCGGCGTGGTAGCCGCCGTTCTCACGGAGGTCGCCCTCGTCGCGTGCCTGCGCGATGCGGTCGACGATTTCCTGACGGTACGGGCCGGAGAGGTACTCCAGCTCCTGGGTGAGACGGTCGAAGGCGTCCTGAGTGAGCCATGCACCGGTGTTGTCAGCCATGCGTATCCTTTGCTTGTGCGCCGGCGTTGCCGGTGCGAAACGAATAAACCCGCTACCGTGTGCCGCGTTCAATGCGCGGCGGCGCCGGTAACGGAATGAATCAACAGACCTATTTTAGAGCACCGGAGGGTTTTCGGCCGGTAGCTCGGTCGCTTCTTCCCCTCTGAGCGCACCTTTGAGCGTATCCTCGACGATGCGCGGGCCGACGGCAGAAAAGCCGGGCGGACGGTGGCTGCCGCATACTTGAGATTCCCCAGCGCTTCTCCGGATACACCCCCGGATGTGACCTTACGTTTCACGATGTCACACGGCGTCATCTGCGCTAGTGAACCTTCCCGACCCCGGGTATCATACGAGGAGTTACACCGGCGTTGTTTCGTAATGCTTTCGTCGTGGCCTTCGGATAATCACCGGAAGGCGCCGACGCATCCCGCACCTAATACGCCACCCACCGCACCGCCAGGCACTAACCCAAAGGACACCACCGTGAGCGAAGCCATCGAACAGCTGAAGGCGAACCTACCGACTCACCCTCCCGTCGAGGCTATTAAGCCGCTGGAGGAGGACTACACCGGTCTGCGCATCCTGGCCGTGCACGCACACCCGGACGACGAGTCCTCCAAGGGCGCAGGTACCGCATCCGCGTATATCGCCCGTGGCGCGCGCTTCATGGTGGCGACGATGACCGGCGGCGAGCGCGGCGACATTCTGAATGAGGAGGTCGATAAGAGCCCGCGTGCGCACCGTGACCTGCCGGGTCTGCGCCGCGCTGAGATGGCGGCTGCCCGCGAGATTATGGGTATTGAGCACCGCTGGATTGGCTTCTTCGACTCGGGTCTGCCCGAAGGCGACCCCATGCCGTCGCTTCCCTTCGGCAGCTTCGGCACCATGCCACTGGACCGTGCCGCCGCGCCGCTCGTGCGTCTCGTGCGCGAGTACCGCCCGCACATCATCATCAGCTACGACGAAATCGGTGGCTACCCGCACCCCGACCACATCATGACCCACAAGGTTGCCGTGGAAGCATTCGAGAAGGCAGGCGACCCGGAAGCGTACGTGGGTGAGGGAGAGCCCTGGACCCCGCTGAAGCTCTACTACGACCGCGCATTCAACCCCGAACGCACCCTTGCCCTGCACGAGCATCTGCTCGATACGCACGGTGAGAGCCTGCTGAGCGGCTGGATTGAGAACCTCGCGCACCGCGCCTCCTCGGGGGAGGCGCCTCGCCACGAGACTACGACCCGCATCCTGGTGACCGACCACTTTGAGCAGCGCGATCAGGCTTTGCGCGCGCACGCATCGCAGGTGGACCCGAACGGCGTGTTCTTCGCCGTTCCCAGCGAACAGCTGAAAGATATTTGGCCCTGGGAGGACTACACGCTGGCCGCCTCGCACGCTGAGGTTCAGCTGCCCGAATCTAGCCTGGACGAGGGCCTGAGCGACTACTACGTCATCTAGAGCTCAGCCACGATGCTTCTTCAGCGCCCCCGGTTCCGCTCCGTGATGCATACGGAGAGCGGGGCCGGAGCCTTCGCATGAGTACCCACTCCGGGTCCGGGCCCCGTCTGAGCCCCCGGAAGCTCAAACTTTGAGCCGATTCTCAGCCCTTCCGCACCCGCGGGGAGCCCCGCGGCGCGCACCCGGGGCGTAGAATTAGAGCTTGGGCTCTCACACCGTAGAGCCCGTGATGCATCCGCTTCGACAGCCGAATGAGGTACGAGCCATGAGCGCTAACGCCCTGCCCGTGATTACCGTGCACGGTCATGCCAGCAACCCCGGTACTGTTACGGAGCTGACCGTCTACGAGCGGGCCCTGGAGCGCTCGCTGAGCCCTGAAATCCTGCCCGCCCACATTGGAGTGCTGGTGGACGGCAACCGCCGCTGGGCGGCTCAGCGCGGCCTGAGCACCCGTGAGGGCCACGCTGCCGGTGCGGAGCGAATTATTGATTTTCTGGCCTGGTGTACCGAGCTGTCGATTCCGCAGGTGAGCCTGTACATGCTCTCGGTTGAGAACCTCAAGCGCCCCGAGCAGGAACTGACCGGCCTGGTTGCTGTGATCGATGCGTTCTTGGTGCGTCTGGTGGAGTCCGCCTGCGGTCCGGTGCGCGCCATCGGCAATATTGACCTGATTCCTCGTCAGCTGCACGAGCGCCTGGACTGGGCGATTGCGCAGACCGCGCACCTATCCGGCGTGCGGGTGAACATTGCGGTCGGTTACGGCGGCCGCCAGGAGATTGTGGATGCGGTCCGCTCGGTTCTGCTCGAAGCCGCCGCGAAGGGAACCTCTCTCGAGGATATGGCTGACCTGCTGAACGTTGAGGATATTTCCTCGCACCTGTACACCGCCGATATGCCCGATCCGGACCTGCTGATTCGCACCTCGGGCGAGCAGCGCCTGTCCGGTTTTATGACCTGGCAGAGCGCGTATTCCGAGTTTTATTTCTGCCGTGCCCTGTGGCCGGATTTCACGCGCGTTGATTTTCTGCGTGCCCTGCGGGACTACGCGAACCGTTCCCGCCGCTTCGGTTCCTAGAAGCTTCCTAGAGGCTAAGGGTCTAGCGCCGTTGGCTCGTGTTTCTTGGCTGGCTGTTCCTGACTAGTAGCCTCCGGTAGTACAGCCTCCAGCATTACAGAATGGACGTTCTATGCTCGCTGAGCTTTCCCGCCTCTACCACGCAGGCGGCGCCTCCGTCATTGCCGCTCTGGTGCTCGGCAGCTACCTGCTGTATTTTCTGTGGTGCGCCCTGCGGCTGTGGCGTATTGATGTGCGGGAGCACCGCCTGCCGCACCGCATCCTGATTCCTCTGGCTATTGCCACCTATACGGCTCTGCCGGTGTCTTTGCTTTTTGCGGGTCGCCCCGCCGATATTTGGCGCGTGATTGGTGCCGGTCTGGTGCTGTGGTTCTGCTACCTGCTTCTGCGTATCCTGTCTTTTGGCGCGCTGGGCCGCGGGGATGTGAAGCTAGCCGGCATCCTGGGTGGCGTGCTCGGGTACCTGTCCTGGGCGAACCTGAGCTGGGCATCGCTGGTGACGTTCCTTGCCGGTGGGCTGGTGTCTTTGGGTCTGGTGCTGTTCACGAAGGCGCGCGGTAGCACCCGCATTGCCTTCGGCCCGTTTATGCTTCTGGGGGCGCTGGTGGCGTTGGCTGCTCCGGCGTATTCTCTGTGGTAGATTCCGAAGTAGG
>ERZ773265.146-NODE-146-length-46231-cov-8.283091_pt1 | contig 46231 bp, 60 predicted proteins | sample MGYA00580512_ERZ773265 | MGnify/ENA primary metagenome ERZ773265 (study PRJEB29015, sample SAMEA2738169) | human oral metagenome | biome: human oral; feature: human-associated habitat; material: saliva | place: China | collected 2183 ... | reverse complement strand
CTCACCTTTTTCTGGTGGAAGTAATTGTTTTCCGTTTTCATCTACATAAGTTGTAGTGATAGATTTACGATATACGTGTTCTACGTCACCATTTGGTTTCTTATCTGTACGTACAAATTCGTAACCATCGATTGTTTCTTTTTCGTGGATACCTTCTTTTGGTGGTAATAACACTTTACCATTCACGTCAACGTAAGTTGTTACGTTTTTAACTTGACGATATACGTGTTCTACGTCACCATTTTCTTTTTTCTTCGTTTCAACGAACTTGTATCCCAGAATATCTTTCTTATCTTTCTCACCTTTTTCTGGTGGAAGTAATTGTTTTCCGTTTTCATCTACATAAGTTGTAATTGGTTCTACTGGTTTTGGAGTTTCTGGTTTTGGAGCTTCCGTAGTTGTAGTTGGTTTTTCTACTTCAATTGGAGCTTCTGGTTTTGGAGCTTCTGTAGTTGTAGTTGTTTCAGTTGGTTTTTCAACTGGTTCTTCTGGTTTTGGAGCTTCCGTAGTTGTAATTGGTTCTACTGGTTTTGGAGTTTCCGGTTTTGGAGCTTCTGTTGTTGTAGTTGTTTCAGTTGGTTTTACTTCTACAACTGGATTTTCTGGAGTCGGAGCTTCTGTTGTAGTTGTTGTTTCAGTTGGTTTTTCAACTGGTGTTTCTGGTTTTGGAGCTTCCGTTGTTGTAGTTGTAGTAGTTGGTTCTACTGTTGTTTCTTCTTTTAATGAAACTTCAATCTCTTTTAGCTCGAAATCTTTTTCAATAGCTGGAGCAGTTGGGATTTCTGGAGTGTGTAATTTAACTTTCACATCTTTGGCTAATATTCCGGCCATCATTGACCAGTCCTCTTTCATCCTATTACGTTTATCAGTGTGTTCTACTAAGTTGAATCCATTTGAACCAGTTGATGCATTGAAGTGACTGTATTCGAATTCTCCACCTACTGTGATGAATATACCTGACCCTTTTGGAATGGATTTGTCATTGTCAGCATAAATCCACTTAGCGTCATATTGTGCTTTCTTGTAAGGACCAGCACCCATAGTGTCACGAATGTCACCAGTTGTTAGTTCACTTTCCGGAGATAGAATACCAGTGATTAAATTCTTTTCAGAAACTGCGTTACCTTGACCATAGTCGATGTCCACATTTACAAGTGCGCTCATCGGATTGATTGTAGTACCATCTTCGGTTTTGTAAGTAATTTTGTAAGTATGTCCTCCAGCATCGAATGCGTAGAAGTATAGAATCCCTGACTCCTTATCCAAGCTCACTGACGATTGAGTGAATCCTCGACCTGAAGTTACGGTTCTATTTTCATCTAGTTGGACGCCGGCAATCCCATTAGAGTCTAAGAATTTTTTGAATCCGTCGACACTAGTAAAGTATGTGCTTAAAGCCACCAATTCAACGTGTGCGTCTACTCGTTTACCATCTAAAGTGTCGCCAACGTGTGATACTTTAATTTTAGTACCGACTGGTGATTTACCTTCTTCACCTAAGAATGTACGACCTAAATAGTCTAGCGGTTTATGAATAGTACTTCCATCCACTGCTGTAATCTCAGAATCTTCTCGTACGTAAAGTCCATCTTTTAATGGAGTGATGTCTTCACGGTCTGTGAAAGCATGAATGTTTTCATAGTAAGCTTGTGAACCTTTCTTTGCTTCATTAAACTTACCATATACACGAACACCATCTTTTTCAGCAAGTAATGGATATTGTGCTTTGATTGCTTCTTCTTCATCTTTAACTTTGTCAACTGCTTCTTTTACTTTCACTTTATGTTGTTTGTCAGCGTCAACATTGTTCTTAATTGTAGAAGCTAATGCATCCAATTCAGCTTTTGCTTCCGATTTAAGTCTTTCGAATTCTTCTCGTGTTTTTGCAACACGTGTTTCTTTAGTTGTAGTTGTGTTGAATCCTAAATCAGCCGCTTCTTTAGCAACAGCGTCTAGTTTCTCAGATTTAACAACAACTGAGTTAGAGTTAGCGGTTTCGTCCGCTAAAACTGGTTGTACTGTCTGTACTAATGCGACTGCTAGTGTAACACCACTCACAGCACGTAATGATTTTTTACTCATTTGTAAATCTCACCTTTCTTTTTCATAAATTATATAATCATTATAACACATTTATCATGGTCGTGTAAATACTACTGTTTTTTTTTTTTTTGACTTTTTCGAATTTTTTAACTTTTCCAAAATAAATTGCATTTAAGTCTGTACACGCTGAGAGATTTATATTAAAATAGTTATATCAAAATAATTATATGTGAGGTGAAAACCATTGATTACATTAAAACAATTACGATTAAATTTACAACTTACACAAGTACAATTAGCGGAGATTCTACACTGGAAACAACCACGAATTTCGCACATTGAAAGTGAGTGTCTACAAGCACAAGACGTACTCACACTGCGACATATTAATTTACTGGCAGAAGCATTAGATATGAAATTAGTTGATATGATTTTATTAGTTACAAGTGGGGGTCTGTAATCGTGAAATACACATCTAAAAAAGATTTTATGTCAGATGTGGTAGAAGCGATTGATGAAAAACGACGAGCAACTGGTAGACGAGAACTCGCTCAAGCAACGCTTGTCAAATGTGTTCTTAGAGTAGCAGAAGTATATCGAGTAAACATGTCAAATGGTGAAACGATGTATCTAATTCCAGATTATGACAATCAGACATTTCAGACCGACTTAAACTACTTTAAACTTCTATGTACAGAAGCTGGTGACTTAGCTGGAATGGATAGCATGATTGACGACAAGTTTCTGTTTGGTACTGACTTCGCAGCGATTGCTCATGTTAATGGATACACTCAAGTGATGCGAGAAGCACCGTCCAATCTTATTAAAACAACGCATGGTGTTTACGACTTGTTCAAGAACAAATACGTTGATGTGGGAGCAGATTTATACTTCAAGCAAACCATTGATGTGGATTTATCAAAACCGATTGATAAGAACAATCCATATTACCAAGCACGAGAGTTGATGTTCGAAACTTGGTCTCAAGGTAATCCAGACAGACGACACGCACTAAAGTTCTTACACTTAGCAAGTCACATTGGATACGGTGGAAACAGATACATGTTATTTGTTGGTACTGGTGGTAATGGTAAATCGACGTACATGAACATGGCAATTGGTGTTACTGGTAAAGACGTGTATCAAACATTCTCAATGGACCAGCTTGTAGATGACAACGCATTGGTGACAATTAGTCCAACAACACGACTGATTGTCGGTCATGAGTTACCAACGAATTATAAATTCAATGGATTAGCTCTGTCTCGATTCAAAGCGTTGACAACTGGGAATCCGATTTCTGTAAACCGTAAATATCTATCGAACGTAGTTATCTCCAACCGAGGAGTAAAACTTCAAGCGACAAACGATATCCCACGTTTCGTGGGTCGTGACAATGCGATTGACTCACGTTTAATCATCGTGGATTTCGGTACGTTCGACCATCGACACGACTTTTCTGTCGGTGATAAGATAAAAGACTTGACGAGTTACTCAGTTGACGAGCTTGTTGGTGACGGTTACAAAGATTTCGGTGTAGATGAGTTCTATGCAACACACTTGAATGCATTGGTACATGAGTTTCAGTTTAGCTCGGTTGATGATTTAAAGCTTGAGTTCTCAAACATTGAAGCTCAGTTGAAATCAGAATACGATGCTCTTATTGCAGAAACAAGTGATGACGTGGATATTTTCTTACGAGAACTCACAGATTCTGGATTCTTCGACCAAGAACTAATCGTGTACTCACTCGTTTACTCTATGTATTGTGAATATCTGAAAATCCACAATCCGGGTTCGTCACCACTTCGAGCGAAAGCATTCGCCACAAGATTGACAAAACATCTAGAAAAATTTAAGTTCGACTTCAATCCATCTCCAAACCGTATGCGACCACGTACGTTAAAATTAACGGAGTGTAACATCCGTGAGTGCTTGGGTGGTGAGAGTCTCGACGACTTAACAAAATACGACAATCGTCGTACAATGCTTGCGTCACCATCGAAGTGTGTACGCAATTTAGAACCAAAATCATTCTTCTATGAGTTATCTCAAACAATGAGTGATGAAGATATTCTACAACTCTGTAGCGAGATTCATGTAATGAACGATATGAAAGACACAGATTTCTTCATGTTGTCTTCAAATGAAATGAGAGCATTATATGAGAAATACAAGAACGAATAAGATACTTGATTCGTGACTTTTGAGTGCTGATTCTCAGCATTTGGTGGTCACGGTCAAGTATCTTTTTGTTTTCTACGCTAGAATCGTCTGAGAGAAACACAGACGACATCTCCGAGCTTTTAAATAAATTGTGGAGTGATTATACCTAAGAAGCGTAAAACGTCTCTAAGGTGCTTTAATTTGGAAATAAAAGAGTCTGTAAATATGAAGTTTATGTTTATATACCCACAAAAGAAAAAGACCTAGAAATCTAGGTCTTTATTTTTATAATAATTCGTCTAATTTATCTGGTCTGTATCCAGAGAATGGTTCGTGACCGTCTGCTACAACGACTGGCAACGAAGTGAATCCAAGTTCTACTACCTCTTCTTTGAACTTCTCAGACTCAAATACGTCACGCTCTTCAAATTGTAGTCCGTTTTCTGTCAAGAATTTTTTAGTGAATGCACACTGCATGCAATTTGGTTTACTATATACTTTAATCATTTTGTTCATCCTCATCTTTCTTATTTGATATTTCTAAAAGTCTCTCAACGAGAGATTTCATTTCTTTTAATTCTTGTCTGTCATATTTGTGTGTTACCACATTTCCAAGTACTTGATTTAATTGTACTCGTAAAGTTGGATACCAGTTTTTGTTCTCAAACGCATTTTGGATTGTACGATTTTCCACACGTGTACGCCACGTGAAAAATAAATGGTCTACTGGTACATCAAAACACGCAGCTAAGAACATTAATTCTTCCAACGTCATTGGAGCTTTGAATTGTTTTTTGTCTATCCATTCATCCATCGACACTTCTAAGATTTGAGCAATCTCTTTATCCGTCATATCGTGTTCATACATTAATTCTCCAATGTTACGAGCAAAGTTGTTTTTCGGTGACATCAATGCTTTCATTTTCTCTCACCTCTCAGTCTTAAAGCTTCTTCTCTTAATGCTTCATACTGACGTTGTTCACTCTCAACTGCTCTTCCAGCGTAATAGAAGAACTCTTTCTCAGCTGAGAAAAATACATAAATTGCAAATGCTAATGGTGCAAATACAATCGATGTAATCACAGTATCCACAATTGTTGAGTATTTCGCTAAAATCTCAATCGCCATGATTTGTGGGTGTAACTGACTCATCACAATTGCTAAAATAACTGTAAGTAGAATACCCCACACATGCATTGCAACTTCTTCTTGTAAGTGTAATAAGTAGTACTTGCGGAATAACCAATTCTTAGATGATGCTTTCTGCCACTCATCTTGATAATCTTGAACCAACGAAGCAGCTCTCGTGTGTCTGAATTTCAGAGTTTCGTATTTACTTTTCTTAAAACGAGAAGTACTTCGTTTCATTTGTTTAATTGTTTCGTCTTTTGTCATATCACATGAACCTTTCTATAATGAATTTCACGCCTAGACCGAAAATAAAGTCTAAGCTACTGATAATAATAGTCGAAGCTACAAGCGTGACAATCACAGTACTTGTAATCTTCAATGTCTCACTTGGTTTTAACCAAGTAATTTCTTTCATAATTCCAAACATTGTCTCACCTCTAAATAAATTCTTCTGCCATTTCTTCCAAGATTTCGTTACTTAATTCTTCTCCACGATGTACTCGTTCGTATAGTTCTTGGTCGAACCCACAGTCACTAATCAGATAGTAGTGATGAACTAAATCTGTTTCCATCGCACGTCGTACGTTACGCCCACGACCTTGGATTAAAGAAATGTGTGAACTTTGATTTTCATAGAAAATCGTACAATCAGAGTTTTTTAACTCGATACTCGCAGCACCAGCTTGATACTGAATCAAAATTGGAGCTGTGGATGAATGGTCGATTTCTTCAAAGTTCGTGTTACCAGAAATCAATTGATGAGATATACCATGTTCATTCAACTTCTCAATCACTGCGTCACGAGCGTCATTGTATCGGTAGAAAATCAACGGTTGTTTGTGTTTCTTCACAATGTCGATAAGCTTATCCAATCGTTTCTCATCTCGTGTGATACGATTTGCAACAGCGATTAGATAATCCGTAATAGACTCGAACATACGTTTACGTTGAGCATATTTCAGCGATTTCAAGTCACTTAACAGTTGTTCGTTTTCTTCGAGCTGAATAATATGTGACTCCACATCTGGCATATCAAGTGATTTAACATCCACGTTTGGAGCGTATAGAATTTCTTTGAACTCATCGAGCAATTGGAAATAATACGGCCATGCAAACGTGTTCACGTTACCGTCGTGTAGATAAATACCGTAAGCTCCGAATTCGTTCTTAAATGATTTAATTCCAGATTTATCTTCGAAGTTGTTCTTACTCGTGTAATAGCCACCAAGAATCAAATAGCTACACATATCCAATACACGGTCATTTGTTAATGGTGTAGCTGTCACACCTAACTTATGAAACATGTTTATCTTTTGTAGCATTTTAGAACGTTTTGATGTTGGATTCTTATATAAATGTAACTCGTCAACAATAATATATCCATTATTACCAATGAGTTTAATCATCTCTAATTGCGACTGCGGATGAGCAATGATGTTTGTTAGTTTACCCGGAGTCGTAATGGTTTTCGGATGTAGTTGATTGTCTGGAAAAGCTCGATTATAAGCTGCGATGGTGTTGTGCCATCCTAGACCTTCAACGGTCTTACTCGGAGCAATCACGATAAATGATAATGGTTTCCCATGTTGTTTTTGCAACTCACCAAGAGCGTAAACCGATACAGCTGTCTTACCAGACCCAGTTGGCATTTTAAGTAATGTCATCTGATTGTTTCGCATACGTTCACCGACGACTGTTCCATTATTCGACGTCGAAGCGTCTGACCAGTCGATATAATCGTATGGTTTAATCTTTGGATTTGACATCACATCCGTGTCAATCTCTGGTTTATTTTTCGGTATAGCTTTTTTCTTTGTTTTCTTCTCAGCTTTTTCTAATCCACGTTCTCGTTTTCGCTTTGCAATTGCTCTTGCAACAATAATTCCATATGGATTTTTTGAACTCAAGTTGACACCTCTCTATTCTTTAGTTTCGATATATTTATTATACCACATTCCCAAACTCCGTGTATAGGTTTAGACGCAAAAAAGTCGTAGCTAAATTTAGCTACGACCAATTAATTTGTCTACACTTGCTAGTAGTTGTTTCATCTTCTTTGTGAAATCTTTCACGTGTTCTTCGAACTCCTCAATGTCTTCGGATGAAGCACCTTTAAAGAACAACATTCTTGGCTTTGTATGTTTCTCATGTAATGTATTCAACGATTGTAAGTAAATCGGAATTCCATTCAACACACTATCACAAGCATTTCTTACTCGTTGTGCGTTATCCACCAATTCTGGTGTGTACTCAATTGGTTTTACGTATCGTTGCACACCTTGTTCCACAGCGACTTTCAAGTCATCCAAGAATCCAACTGTGTTTCGCATAGCGTATAAGTCCATGTCTGGCATTGAGTATACCACTTGGTGTCCACTATCGTCGAGTGATAGCATCAAGTCTTCTAATTCATCTCGTTCCATGTCAATACGTTGGACTAAACGTTCTTCTTTCGCAAGCTGACGATTTAAGCTCTCACCTAGAATCTTGATTTTATTCCGACAATCCATGTAGATTGGCAATTGTGCTTTATTACGATTTGCGTTATATTCTGATTTCAATAGAATTGGATTGTAGTCAATTAGTTCTGCTGGTATTGCTTTACCATCATGCGCTTTCTCATACATGTTAATCTGCATTCTGTCCCAAGTGAGTAACCACATATATTTTTCAAGATTCAATAACTCAGAAACCACAAATGGTGTATTTGAGACTGATACATAATTCTCACCGTTTTCTTCAAATGTGATAGTACTTGTACACTTACAATTCCACCATGTAATTGGATGTAATGCTCCACTATTTAAGAACATTCTACGTTTCCACAATTCAAGATTGTAGTCGTCACGTTTGAAATACCAATTCCAAACATCATCGGATACTGGAAATACAGTGTCGGTGTGTAACTCGACGTTCGGATATACGAGTGAAATCGTAACATCATTACCGTCGATTTCGTCAACCGACAATTGTAAGTCCACTACTCCACTCGTCGGAAACGCTTTGTGTAGATAAGAAATAACTTTACTTTTCACAATTCGTTCGTCTAATTTCGATAGCATAAGCACACCTACTCATCGTCAGTAACCAGTACTGTCAATGCTTTCTGTAAAATCTGAATAGCTGGTATGATGTCGTTTTGAATGTATCCAACAACGAATTGCAATGCTAACACGTGACGTTCGTATCCATTTGACTCACGACCACCACGTAAACCGTTTGATTCTACGTCTTGTTTGTATGATGACATGCGCATACGTAGTTTGCCAATGATGTCTTTAATCTCAACAGCTTCGTTTACTTGAGAACGACGAAGTGCACTTTGCAACATACGGTGACTGATACGACGTACCACGTCTTCTGCTGAGTTTAATGTAAAGTTACCAACTTTTTCAAGAGACACTGACATGTCTTCCAGCATCTCATTCACTGCGTTTAATGAAACACTATCTCCGTCGTCAGTTGGGTCTTTCGTCGGTACAATATCGATATAACGTTCGCAGTTTTCAACAACAACGTCCAACATGTCTAAGCATTTATCAAATGTTACTACATACTCACGAGCAACTGCTTGCACTTTAGGGTCAATCGTTACGTCACCCACACATGTGAATTTCTGACCAGTAAAACGAGCTGGACTGAAAATTTCTTTATAAGCAGCAACTACGTTTTCTTTGTATGCTTCTGTCAATCTTGGAATGATGTCACCAACACCAAAGTCTGTACTAATCTTTCCAGCTTCTCCGGGACCGTAACTATGTGTCACATATTGTAATCTGTTGATATCGTTCATGATACTCTCAACTGACTCAATAACATATTGATTTCGAACTTCTGGTGTTACACGAATGTGTAATTTTAGTAAACCAACAGCTCCACTTAGATTTGCTAATGCATTGATAACACGATTTGCATCGATGATATCTTTTAGTACTTTCTTGTCGCTTCCATCTTTCACACGTTGGAATAAGTAATCATATTCTTCTGGAAACTCTGCTAAGAATCCTAAATCCTCAACACGTGTAATGGAGATTGTTACGTCGAATCCATCTTCTAATGTCTCCATTTCAATCACAGACCAAGTTGATGACATCACACTTGATACTGGTTCTAAACGTTTTTCAATTGTCTCCACTACTTTAATAAACATAGCTGCTTTGTTTGTATTAATTGTCGCCATATTAGTCCACCTCACTAATTAGAATGTTAAATAATCCATGGTCGTATAGACTTTCTAGTGTATCGTTCACTAAACAATCTTCTCCACCATCTACAAGCTCGAATAAATCCTCAACGTACTCGAATGAACTTTTTACTAATTTTACTTCAAATTTGTCCACTCTTGGATTTGTAATTGAGAATTGTTTTCCGAATTCCACATCTTTCAATGTATGGAATGCAGTTAGTTTCACACCATATTCCAACCAACCGATTTCGTCACCGATTTGTAATTTACTACGTAATGTTGCGTGAGCTTCATATGATAAACGCACACGATTGTCATTTGTTAGACCTTCTAAGTCACAACGTGTATCGACAATCTTAATCATTGGTTGTACTTCGAATGTAATGTTTAATTTGTTTTTAGATGAATTAACTTTAAATGTATATGTTCCTGCCATACAAAAATAGCTCCTCTCTAGTTATATCTTTAATATATAAAGATTATAACATAGAGAGAAGTATTTTGTAAAATAAAATCTATCTAAAAGAATGTTTCTAATTGATAAGTGATACTACCGTAGTTGTTTTCTTTCAATGAACCAGAGACGTCAAATTCCGTTACTGTTGGTCTTTTAGCGTAATTCCATACGATAACGTTCACGTCTTCTGACAAGAACACTTTCAAGTGTCGTTCTTTCATTCGAACGAATCGTTGCTCATCTAAGTTCACATGTGCTCTGAACGTTGGTTCTTGAATTGTTTTATTGAATGGATACAACTCGTCGATATCTTCCAATCCATACTCAAGTACTTTAGCAGTCAACTCACCAGTTGCGATGTATTTGTCCAAGTCAATCGGTTCTTTGAAATCGGTGAATTCTTCACGTTCGGTTGACCGAACTAAGTTCGCCCACTCTAATTTGAACCGTTCTAAGTATTTAGACTTAATCGCAATACCAGCAGCTCTTGCGTGTCCACCAGCGGATACAATAGCGTCTGGTAAGATTTCTTTCATCTCAGAAATTAAATCTAACAACTTATAACCGAGCGGTGCACGAGCACTACCACGACATAAATCTCCATTATCGCTAAATACAATTGTTGGTACTTGTAAGTTCTCACTCATTTTAGCACATACAAGACCAGCAATACCTTCGTATTTGACATCTGGTACGACCGTAACTTCTTCTGGTTCTAGTACTTTCAATACGTACTCAGTCATCTCTTTACGGATTTCGTTCATTTTTAAAATCTCGTCGTACACTTGTTGTGCCATGACTGTACCAGTTTGCATGAATAATTCATATCCAAGTCTTGACTCACCAGTCACTCGTCGTGGTGAGTTTAATGCTGGACCGAGCTTCCAACCAATGTTGTGTACATTCAACTTACCAATGTTTCGTAGCACAACTTCCAATCCGTTTAAGTAGTTTTGATACTCACGGTTCAGTGACGCTTTTCGCATGTTTGGAATGAATTTGTCTGTAAAATGCTTATACTTACGTAGCAAGAAAGCATTTTCATCCACGTGTGGCATAACGTCTGTTACTGTTGAAATGACCACTAATGGTTCAAAGTTAGACATGAATTTCTCGTCTAGTCCGTTGTCGTGATACTTGTGGAGTAATTGCATAATTTTATATGCTACAAATGCACCCGATATTGCTTTGAAATCTGACTCGCATACCATGTCTGCACGATTTGGATTCACCACAGCTCTTGCCATGAATGGATGTAATTCGATTTGTCCAGCATGGTGGTCTGAGACCAACACATCAATTCCATTTTCTTGTAAGAATGCAATCGACTCACTATTCGCAATACCGCAGTCAGCTGTAATGATAGCATCAAACTCACCGTGGTCTACGAATAAGTTTAGTGCATTTTTCATAGTTAGTCCGTATCCATCATGTGCATTTGGAAATGTAATCTCAACGTCGTATCCTAAAATCTTCAAGTTGACGTACAAGATAATACCAGCACAAATACCGTCTGGGTCGTAGTCTGAGCGAATGATGATGCGTTTATGTTGCATGTTGAGTAACGCTTCTACGAATTCTTTAATCCCAGACAAGTCCGTCGCTGGTCTCAGTTTAACGTTTAAGTGAGCTTTGATTTGTTCAGTTGTAATCTCATAATGGTCTAAATATTCTTTGTATAAATCCAACTATTGCTCACCTCTCATGTAAATAATTTCTGTTGTTTGATTAAATGGTTTTAATCTGAACAAATCATATTGTTCCAAACCATCGTCGCTCGGATGAACTTCAAACACTGGTAACTTGTAGTCATCCACTTGTTTTAAGTCAAAATCTTCATACGCTACGATAAAACGACCACCACTTTTGACGATGTCCAATCCATGACCCCACTGGTTCACTTCTGGCATTTTACCGATTCTTTTCACTTCAATTCCAAGAATGCGACCGTCTTTGTCGTGTGCAATAAAGTCTGGCGTTCCGTTTTTCGAGAATGATGAACCATGTACATTAATGAAATATCTATGATTACGAATAAAATCCGCTTCGATAATATTTACTGCAATTTCTTCTTTATTCATCGTTTTCTTAAATTGTTACCTCTCGTTTTGTTAATCGACGTTCCACGTTCTTCTTGTTCAACACCGATTTTTAAATCATGGAAGTCCTCACCGTTCTCCACACGTTTCAATGCTTCTTTAGCAGTTTTCTTATCCAATAATTTCTTATTCGCTACTGCTGCTCGTGCTAAACAAATCCAATACGCTTCACGTTCATTCAGTTTTTCTTTATCTGTTTTTGGAATGAATTCCAATACGTAATATTTCCAGTCACGTGTGTTCTTAAACTGAGAATCGTGTCCAGTTTTCTTTTTCACACCATTTCTAAAATGTTGTACCAATCGTGTTTTCATGTTCACGGATTGTCCAACATAAATCTCTCCAGTTGACACGTTATGGTACGCATAGATTCCGCTACGACTTGGCATATGAGAAAACTCATACGGATAGCGTAGCTCTCTACAAAATCGCTCATACGTGATATCGTCTGGGTGTAATGATGTTGCTTGTAGCAATTGATTATAACGAGACGCCAACTCGTTATATTTCTTTATCAAGTCGGCGTGTTTCTTTTTTATTTCCAAACCCAGTCACCACATTTCAATTTCAATGTCAATTCACCGACAATCTCACGTGATTTTGCGTCGAACACTTTATATGTCCAAACACCATATTCGGGTTTACGTGTGACGTATGTAAACCATACTAAATCTTTCGTTTTGTTCTTTTTATTCATCTCAATCTCAAAGTTACGTAATTCGTTACGATTGTGACTTGATGACCAACCAATCACTAAAGCGTTATTGTTCTCAATTCCGTGATAACCGAATGGAATTAAGTGTGTGCGGTCATACGCTACATTCATTCTTGGATAAACAAGTGGTTTCAACTCTGAACGTTCTTCGTCACTACGCTCAGTGAAATTAAATGCTGTATCTTTTGGTAAATAAGCACCAATTTCATGATGTGCAGCATCGTGGTAGAACCAGTACTTTCCAGCACTTGGGGTTTTACCACTATTCCAAAGACGTTCGAGACGAGTTTTAGAACGTAGAATCTTAACACTCTTTTCTTCTTTTTGTTCGTTGTCCGTTTTTGGTTTATTTGGAATTTTCACCATTTTTGGTTTCGGATTCCAATATGGTTGAAACCACTTACGTACACTAACATATATTTTTCCAAACATTCATATCACCTCGAATTTCTTCTAGTATTTGACGACGTAGTCGTCGTAGTTGTCGTGGTCGTTGGAGCTACTTGTTTCACTTCAAGTTCTACCTCAATTTCTGAACCTTTCAGAATACGTTTGTATGTTGTATTCGACGGTAACTGAGCTTTCACTTTATCAGTAGTTGTTCCATTTACTTGACGATAGCGAATCTTAATATTGTTTTCGTTCGCCCACTTTTCAAGCTCTTGTTTTGTTTTACCAACAAATGATGGATAATCCACGATTTGAGAGTCACGAGCTTTCTTCTTATCGTCGATTTCTTTCTTCAACGCTTCAAATTTCACTTTAAGTTCTTTTGTTTCATCAATCTTATGTTGAATGTCAACAATATTTGCGTTGTCTGCAAGTGTATTCGCAGCTTCTTTTACAATCGATTGTAAGCGACTGATTAAATCAGCTCTGTCAAACGTGGACGCCACGGTTGTAAATGCTGTCGCATCAGCAGTCGTTGCTCCATCGTTAACTGCAATCTCATCTCCGATTGTGAAAATTTTCGCAAATATATCGTAAATTTCTACAAGTTGATTGTGTGACTTTACATAGTCACCGAGTTTTTTATATACATCTTGAACAGCTCCAGCAACTCTATTGTTCTGAGCCAAAGCATTCAAAGTGTCGAACTCATCGTTAACAACTGTTTCCACGACTTTCAAATACTCGTCTGGTCTCTCAGCTTGTACTTTTTCTACTCTGAGTCGTAGGTCATGAATGTCTTTAATGTCGTGAAATAACTCATTTACTCCACTTAGGTTTAAGCTTTCAATCTTTGTGAAACTATTAACAAAGTTATCAAAAAGTTCTTCGTCTGTTGAAATGAAGTTTTTCTTTTCGTCATCCCATAATTGAGATTTGTAGTTATTATAGATACCGATGTTTTCTCGGTCTGCGTCACTAAGATATAGTTGTTCTGGAGTTAGAGACGCAAGCTCTGGTTGTTGCGTCTTCTTCCACTCCACAGTACTTGTATATTGATGGTAGAGCATTCCAATTACTGAAAGCACGACCGCAATGACTACGACCACACCAGCTATAATCCATAGTTTTCTAACTGATTTAATCTTTCTCATGCTCTAAACCTCTATTCCATATAATTCATAGATGTCTTCGATTGCTCTAGATTTCTTCGTTGAGCGAATCTTAACTTCTTTCGGAATGACAGTATCGTCACACTCTACTAATCCCACTTCTTCTAAGTTGGCAGTTACTTTCCATTGTTTCAACAGTTGCTCAGTCCAACGAACGTAAGCATCGATGTCTAACTCATTCATGTCGAAGTCACGAAGTTCTTGAGCTGTGTTTAAAGTAATACCAGTGGTTGATGGATAGTGAGTTACTTTTGCACTATCTTTCCATAATTTGATTGGTGTTAATTCATCGATTGAATCACCAACTAAACAGATTTGATTTGCTTTGATGATTTTCATGTAATCAGACAAGTCTTTAGAATCCTTACATGCTTTCAGAGCACCAACGTGTGTGTACTCAGATGTCTTGAATTCTTTACGTTTATGTACGAATCCGAAGTCACGCATTGTGTAAGTTTTATTATCATCGAACAAATCTGTCTCGAATCGAGCTGTTACTCCGTCGAAAATCATGTCTTTCGGTTGAATTCCAGCGTCTAATTGCATAATAAACTCGAACATATGTTCTGCTTTCAACTCGGATAAACTTTGTGTACCAAGCGTGTTACCGTTACGTGTTAATACAACTCGGTTTACTTTTTGCACACGTTTACCATCAATCGTCAATGCACGAGCTTTTGTACCACTGAATACATGGTAGAACGGTAACATGTCACCTTTATCTCGAACGCTCTTAATGTGGTCTAATACAATATCTCTATTGTATGGTTCTGTTAACCAGTTTTCATTGTTAGACATATACTCTAGAGCTGCATTCCCAGCTACTAATGGATATGTAATATTTTGTCCGATTGCGTCATCTGGATAAGCTAATTGGTGACTTGGACGTAAGTCTCCACCAACGATTTGACGTTTACCATTGATGAACTCAACACGGTTTGAAGCGTCACGGTTAATGAACCGTGATAATGTTTCTGGTTCTACTTCCATTCCATAGTCACGAACATACTCACGTACAACTCGTTCGCAGTCTTCCATTGAGATATTACAGATGTAAATACCATCCGTATTCGTTGATGGAATGAATGCACCAGCTTGCGTCAAACGTTGTGCTAATGCCCAGATGAACATATTGCCCATCAATCGCATTGATAATGCTTTGTTGTCTAGTGGTAATGTAGCATATTGGTTATGAGTATTTGCAGCACCAGATGAGTTGTTAAGCAAGAATTTGAAACCAACTTGTTTGTTTGAGTTATCAACATCCACTACCGTCCACGTAGATTTGTCGAATGGCAATGAGTTTTTAATATCAATACGATATTCCACAATCGATGTGAATCGGTCAAACCCCTCTGTCGTCAAGAACATTTGCATTTTAGACATCAACATTGGATAGAATGATGACCAGTCTAAGTGAATTACATTCGTTACATCGACTGTTGGTTTTTGACGACCTTTTACGTCTGCATCGGATACAATCCATTTTTGAATCGCTTCATCTGACATCGCATTCAATCCAGCCATGACACCACCGTGAGCACCACCAGTTGACACACGAGCAAAACTATTTGTTGCTTTACCGTCACGCATATATGGTACATTCATCAATGATGAGTGAGTGATTGGTTGCGAACGCAATACTTTCTTCAAGTCTTTCATTTGTCGTGTATCTTTACCACGAAAATGAGAGAAGAATTGTTTTAAGTTATTCGGCACGTAAACCTCTTTCGCACACATGTACTCCCACAAATCGACCCATACCATTTCTCCCGGTTGTTCTGGATTTGGTACTGGAAACGCAAAGTCTACAAAATCGTAGTCTACTGGTTTTACATTGTTCGGTCCGATTAACACCCATCCAGCGATTTGCGCAGCTGTAGCATCACGCTCACGTGGAGTATAACGTGTTAATTTCATCATATCCATCGAGCGAGCTGCTGTATATGGATACATTGCACGAATCGTATCTCGAATAAATAGACGACTCTTTAAGAATTTATTATGACTCTTAACTAAAGTCGCAAGCACGTCGTTAAAGTTATATTCTACTAAGTGTGCTTTTTCTTTTTCAGTCCATACGTGTGGTTCGTCACTTGCGACTAATTCGTCGATAATAACGTCCATTCCGTCTTTCGCCATTTCTTTTTTAAGACCCGGTGTTGTCAAGTTCTCACTAGCTTCATCCACAGTATCTTTCTTAGCAAGTTTCGCCCAGTCAATGTGACCGTCTTTATATAGTGCTAAGTTGCGGAAGTAACGATAAGCTGTCGCTTTAATAACACCTTTCGTACAACGTTCGATATACTCTGGAAACTTGTGTGGTTTATCTTGAAAGCGAATTACGTAATTTGATAATTTACGAATGTCGCTCGGTCTTGTCTTTTCTTTATGTAATTTCACCCACAAGTACGTCAACACTAATACTGGTAAGTCGTAAGACGCACCATTCCACGTACGATACTCAGCGAAATTATATTTGTTTGCGTATGGTAAATCGTGTGGTAATGTCTCACATAACAACTGAGTACGCAACATTGACTCGAATTCTTTCATGTCATTAGCGTCACCCATTTTATAAACATAAGCGTTACGACCTAAACTGTCTGGGTCTTTGATACCAATTTTCTTCAACATGCGAATGGTATCTGGTTTTTTGATAAATTTATCAATTTGAGATTCAATTTGTTCTCTAGTAACATCAGCGAATTGCTCGTCACCAAACAACACGATTGAGAAGTTATGTGGACTAATCATAGCGTTCGTAAACAACTCAATCATACACTCTAAGTCGTATGTTGATTCAACAGCGTCTTGTAAGTACGAGAAGTCCACTGGTTTATATGTTTCTTTAAATTGTTTGATTTTCGGACGAGTTTTAACTCGTGCTTGCACTTGCTGTGTATATGGCATTTCTGCAATATTGACCAATTATACGACCTCACTTTCAGAATTTAATTTTAATAGAACACCTAAATCTGTGTTCTCAATATACTCGAAAATTTTAGTTGTGATTAACTCATCATACGTCGATTGAATAAATTCATATAATGAATCGTTCGCTTCCACATACAATGTATCACTTCCATCATTCAATGCTTTCACTAATCTTGTCACGAACTCAGCGAGTGCGTCTTCAAAGCTCATACGCTCATCTTCGTCGAATTCGGAATCCATCTCATATCCAACATGTGCAGAAGCTAAACTTGATTGTAACACTTCTAATAGTCCATTGTTATCACTCTTGACTTCACTTGATTTTACGTCAATCATGAATGCGTGATTAAATAGAACTCTCGCAATCTCTACTCCACGTTTTAGATGTACTGGATACTGATTTGGATTGAATACTTTAACTACGACATTAAATGTCGAATCGAATACCACGTCATCGTGGACTAAAAGTCGATTATCAAATGTCGCACTTGAACCCATAATCGTAGCAATCATACCGTTTGATTGATTGATTGTAACTCCAGTTGAGATGTTTGTGACTTCGTTTGGATAGACGGTAACATCTTCGTGTAAGTATAGTCTCATCAAGCGGTCATGCTCAATGATTGGTTTAATTGAATTTTCTTGAGTTGAAAATGTTATCATTTGTTCCAATGAAAATCACTCCTTAATTATTTCTTTATGATTTCTTTGAAAATCGGACGGACTTCTAAATCTCGGTGTGAAATCGCATTTGCTGTAAACTCATCTAATGCACCATATCGTTTCAAATCGTGTGCTTGATGAATACGTTTGAGCAATGTGCTCTTATTACGTGACGCAATCGGTTTTCCATCAATTGTCACGTAGCGACCTCGTTGTACGAGAATCCATCCACTAACTTTATATTTCGACATCAGCTTCAAATATTGCTCACGTCGAATTAATTCCGTGCGATGATGCATGAATTTACGATACTCACGACTACCCTCTTTGGTGTCGACGTACTCAAATCCCAAATGCACCAATGTACGCTGACATAAATTTACATTTACATAATCTTTAATTTTGATGACGTCACGCTCATACTCACGATGAATGTACCCAACAGCTTCATCCAGAGTTTCAACGACATCTAATTTTCGATTCTTAAATCGTATCATTTTTCTCATATTGTGCTTCTCCTACAGTGCAAGAATCTACCTTCCACGGTCATGGTATCTTCCAGCCGAGCAAGGTAGTTCATTACACTTATTCCAATTTTTATTTTAGTCTTTCGGTACTTTCGATTTGAATGTTACTGTTACTTCTAATCCTTGAGCAAGTAAGTCCTCAGCCACTTCTTTTAGATGGTCTGGTGTAGCATCCTCAATTGTTGCATTACCACTCTTACGAGTAATCTTAACAGCTCCGCCTAAGTCTTCAATAATCTCATCATTCCACGATGGGTCAGTATATTTAATCGTTAACATTTTTAGTTCTCCAATCTATTAATTATTTTTTACTTGTACGTTGACAGATGAATTGTGGTACTCCATCAACAATGTTTGATAAAATTTGTGTCTCACGCATTTTACGTGCGATGTACTCAAGAATTACACGACCGGCAACAACTGTATTTTGTTGTGCTACACTGCGACCGTCGTCAGCAATGATTTCGAATTTCTCAGCACGACGAATATCGTGTGCCATTTCTAGAAATGTAGTTGTTCCAGTTTCTTTATCATAACGATATACAAACCAGTTTGCTTTATTGATGTAATCTTGATTGATTTGTGGTGCTGACAATACAGATTCGTCGTAATATGTCACCTTAGCACCATCTTGTAGCTTACTTAATTTCATTTACGAACACCTCGAATCGTTGTTTTGTTTCCTTTACCGTCAGCAAGTGCTAACATACATCCGTTAAAGTATTGTGTTTTGAACACTTTTCTATATCCGTATAGTGAAATGTCTTCCACGTAACTTCCATGCGTTTCAAAGTTCTCATTTGAAATTGATGGATTCGTGAATTTCACAATCATCACTGTATCTGTTAACGTGTTCAATAATCTTACTGTTAATTCATCTTTCTTCACTGACGCTGATTCTACTACGAACTTTTTATCCAAAATCGCAGCAATCAACTCGTCGCTTACTGAATATGTGAACATCAAATGTCACTCCTCTCTTATATCTTTATATTCATTATACACTACATCTAGCTTCCGTGTACATAGTCAACTGGAAAATATTTCACAGATTTGAAAGTTTTTTCCATTGGTTTCGGTTCAATTTCCGTCATAAAGTGTAACAAGTCAAGTGTCAAACTACGAATCTCGTCATCTGTCATTGATTTATCAAGATTTCCAAGATTGAAAATCGCTTGTTGTCGAGTACCAATATACACATTATCACCATCACTTGTACTAGCAAGTAGTAGAGCAATCACGTCACCATCGTTGGTGTATGGAATATTTACACGAACGTGTTTGTCAAAATTCTCCAATCGTAGTGTGATTGTACTGTCATGGTAGTATGTCATTGCTTTAGTACCACTCGCTTTCACTCTAAGTGGTACTAAACGTGCATGATATCGAAGTACTGACGCATCATCTGAAATGGTGCGTAGTGTCTCCAATACTCGAATAATATTAAACGCTTTATGTCCTGTCGTCTTCATGTTTTACTTCTCCAATTCAATTGATTTAATATCACATTTACCATTTTTCGTGTTTACAAGTGTAAACCCAGTTGAGCTTGCTCCATCACTTCGTCCATCATATTTGGACATGTTGATTTTCTTCTCAACCATCTTCGGTGTCTTGAACGAACTATCAAGCATCGTAATCTTGATTGTTGTGTCCTTGAACTCAGACATGTCGATTTGTTTTGCGTAAATCACATAATCGTCATCGCTCTTGAATTTCATCAATTTACCAAGTTTGCTCAAGTAACGTTTTGTATTCACGTTTTGTTGTGCTTTTGAAACGTCCAGTAATTTAGCAGCACCGTTTTTAGTGATGACTAGCATACGTGATGTTTCGTATTGACTACTTGTTGACACTCCGACAAATTCGTCTGTTGCTTTCAAGTCTGGAATTTGTTTGTTTAATGTTTCGTATGAACCTGTTAATGAACCATTATCCAAGTCATTTACAAATCGAGTAACTGACTGCCCAGATTTAGTTGCAACTACAATGTAATCCGTTGTTGTACTATCAATTACATCCACGATGTCATCATTATCGTAACTTGCGATGTTATTTTCATAAGCTTTAGCTCCAATTCGGAATACTTGTAAGTCACGTTTCACTACAACTTTCGTAGCTTTAGACTCAATCAAGTCTTCTTCTTTCAACTCAACTACTTCTACTTCGTCTGAAATATCCTTGAATGTAGTCTTACGTTTACTATCTTTTAGAATTTGTTTCGATGATTGAAAATCTAAAATCAATTGTTGATTACAATAATCAGCATCGCTCAATCTCTTAGATAATTCTTTCTGATTTGTCAAGTTTTCATCTAACTCATTTGTTAGTTGCTCAAAGTCTTGTTTACCAAGTCGATACAATGGTAAGTTTGCAATTACTTCTGATTGTGCTTCTGAGAATTTATGTTTCTTTTGAAGCACTTCGATGAAGTTCTTACGTGATGTTGACTTACGAGCGTCTTTCACAACTTCGTCAGATAATTTTACTAATTGTAACAATCCACGAACAATGTGCTCACGAGATTGTAATTTATCCAAATCGTATTGCCACATACGACGTAACGTATCACGACGGAAGTCTACGAATTTACGTAAGTAGTCATAAATACCAATTTGCATTGGTTTTCCATCTACAATCATTACAGTATTCGCAGTGTATGCAACTTGTAATTTAGATTTCTTGTATAATAATGTCTCGATTTGTTTCAATGTTGTTTCATCAGTACCACGTTTACACAAAATCTTAATCGAGATTTCGTTTGATGATTTAGACTCATCATCTAATTTAGTCACACCTAAAGCTTTCATGTGTGGTTCTAATGCTGTCGCAATAGATTTCTTCAAGTCAGAAGTGTTCACACCCCATGGTACTTCTGTGATTTCTAAATATGATTCTTTCTTTTTCTCTACGTGTAGTTCAACTTTACCACGTAGTACAAATCGTCCAGTTCCATCCACGATTTCTTTCATATGGTCAGCATTTTCTACGATTACCCCACCAGTCGGAAAGTCTGGACCGAGTACAATTTTTCCAAGTTTCTCTGGAGTGATATTTGGCGTTTTAATCATCTTAATACATCCATCTAATAACTCTAATGAGTTATGTGGTAAGATGTTACTTGCCATACCGAATGCAATACCTTGAGCACCATTAATAAATGCTTGTGGAATCGATGCTGGTAATACTTCTGGAATCTTCTTCGTTCCATCGAAGTTGTCTAGTAAGTTCACAGCATTCTTGCCAATACCATTTAGAAGCAAATCAGCACTCGCACTTAAACGACATTCATAGTAACGCATCGCTGCAGCACCTGAGCCATCAATGTGACCGTTGTTTCCGTGAATGTCAGTGAGAACTTCATTATTCACCCATGGTTGCGATAGACGAACTAAAGAGTCGTCAATTGAGCTGTCACCATGTGGGTGATAATTCGCCATTGTATCTCCGACTACTTTAGCACCTTTCACGTATCGTGCTTTTGAGTTTAAACCTAACTCGTGCATAGACCATAGAATAGCTCGATGCACCGGTTTTAATCCGTCTCGGTAGTCTGGTAGTGCACGAGCTAAAATTACATAACTACCATAGTCAATCATGGACTCACGTGACATGAGTCCAATATCTTTTGTTGCTTGTAACGCCACTTCTAATTAACCCCTTTCCACTTCATTGAAGTCGATGTGCTCGACCACCCAATCCGCACGAAGTTTTGCTTGCTTACCTAGTAAGATTTGCAATTCCTTTTGTGCAGACTTGATATCATCAATCGTAACTTGAACGAGTCGTCTTGTTTTCTCATCTGCTAAAGCAGAATGAGCTTCATCTAACGCCATTTCTCCAAGTCCTTTGTAACGATTGATTTCGTATCCAGTTAGTTTATTTCTATCTTTTTCAATCTCAGCTTCTGTATAATACATTTTAATCTCATCAATGTTACCATTTTTATATTTCACTGCTTTATACAATGGTGGTAATACCACGTACAAGTAACCAGCTTCAATTAATGGTCGCATGTATTTGAAGAACAATCCGAGTAACAATGTACGAATATGTGAACCGTCAGCGTCCGCGTCGGTTGCAATAATAACTTTGTGATAATCCGCTTTCTCTGGGTCACACTCTTGTCCAATCCCAGCGTTTAATACTGAGATGATTGTACGTACTTCTTCATTTTTCAATGCGTCACTCAGTGGTAACTCAAATGTATTCAAAATCTTCCCACGTAACGGAAAGACAGCTTGGAATTTCGGGTCTCGCCCGATGTTAGACGCTGAGTCCCCCTCTACGATAAACAATTCTTTCTTGCTTGGGTCTTTCGCAGACGCAGTTTTAAGCTTGCTTGACTTAATTAGAGTTCCTTGCTCTTTCAATTTGCGAGCTGTTTTCTTATCAAGACGTGATTCGCTAATCGTCTCACGAACTTCTTTTGACTCGTTGATTTTGTCCACAATCTGAATACCAATGTCAGCATGGTCGAATAACCATGTAGAAACACCATTACTTACTACAGTTTCCATCGCTTTTGCTGCTAAAGCAGTTTCAAGTTTCTCTTTCATTTGACCACCAAATTGTGTCAAATCTTTATGAATCTTAATCTCAAATGCAGCGATAAGACCGTCGAGTACATCTGATTGTTTGAAAGCACCTTTAACGAGTTTAATCTTATCTGATGATTTCTTAGCAGCTTTATTCTTAGCATTTACTGCAATCTTGTACGTATCTGATGAAACGAACTCATTTAATGATTTCACCATCGCACTCTTGAATCCGTCAACGTGTGTACCACCACTCGGTGTTGGAGCACCATTCGCATATGATACGATTGTTGATTGCACGTCATCTACATATTTAATCGCACAACGTACTTGGAATGGATAGTTATTTAACTCAATTTGCTCATCAATGATGATTGGTTCTTTCACTTTAGACAATCCATCGAACTCATGAGATAGTTGTTGAACATAGTCACCAAGACCATTTTCATAATACCACTCATACTTAGTCGCTGGATTTGTTCGCTCATCTGTCAACGTGATTTTAATACCCGGACATAAATAAGCCGAGCTTTCAAGTTTGTGCAATACGTCTCCAATGACCCAGTTAATGTCCTCAATCATTGGTTTTGGATTATCGTCTGACACTGGACCGTCATCTGGTAAAAATGTTACCGTTGTACCAGTTCTTAGTTCAGTTCCATCTTTCAATGTGATATGTCCATTATCAATAGATACCACATCTTTCTTTGGAACATGTTTAATGAGTTTTTGCTCAATAACGTTCTCTAAATGTATAGTCAATGTATATACATCAAACCCACCATTCAATTCGGGCTTTCCATTCACTTCCGATGTAGCGTGACAGATAGCTTCAATCGTCATGTATTTTGAAAGAGCATTTGCTGCTTTTAATCCAATTCCGTGCATACCCGTGATACCAACACCACCGTAATTACTCTTAAACTTACCAGAAGCGTGTAATTTAGTTGTCGAGTTGATAATATCACTAAATGATTTACCCGGACCTTTCGGGATACCACGACCGAAGTCTTGGATTGTAAGTGCGTTATCCTCATGGATTGTTACATGAATCTCATCACCATATCCGGCAACGTACTCATCAAGAGAGTTTGATAATACTTCTTGTAATAACTGAATCAATGCTTTCGGTGAATGATTATCTGAAATTTTATTGGTTGAACCAACGTACATCCCCGGTACTCGACGTACCGCTTCAATACCATCATATAAGTCAATACTAGTATAATTATTTGTCAATTAAATTCACATCCTTATCTTCAACTAAAATGTTCATGTATCATTGCGGTCACATAACGTAAATAACGTGAAGCCGACTCTTTGAATAACTTCTCATCTGTAATCGACGTTAATCTATCAAGTGACTCACGTTCGAATCCCGTAGATTTCTTAACACGAATCGCTTTTGTTAATTTCACATCTTTTACATTCGCTAATCCATACTCATCATACTCATTTCCATTTTTAGCAACGTGCTTATATGGTTCAATCGTCGCACTAAATGTGATTTCATCGTTTGGTAACAATGTACCAGCTTTGATTAACTCACGAGTGTAGCTCACCCAAACATGGTCTGCTAATACTTTACGACCACCAACTTTTTTAACATTTGTTAATAATAGTGTTGGATTGTCGTTTTCGTCACGACCAATACGACCAATTGTTGCTTTGAAACTACCACTTTCACTTTTTAGTGGTTTTGATAGTTTCGCTAATGATTTACGTTTGTGTTCCGTCTTAGATTTAATACAGTCTACAACAAGTTCATATGCTTTGTCAACCGCTTCTTTCACATTTAAGTTTGTGACAGTTTTCACACGGTCTGGGTCTGACTTACGAATCTCGTTGTAACCCTTACGTACTCTTTTGATAAATTGTTTATCTACTTCAAATCTGTCTTTCTTCACACGAGTTTTCATTCGTGATTCAATTTCAGATTCTGGTACGTCAATATACACTGTCAAGTTCGGTTGGTTCACACCAACGACCATGTTGTTTAGTTGTTTAATCTTTTCAACATCTTGTTTCTCACCGTATCCTTGATATGCCACGGTGGAATCAATATATCTATCTAGTAAAATTACATCCGTGTGTTTCACATTCGGACTTAATACACTATTAATCATGTCTGCTCTAGCTGCCATGAACAACAAAATCTCAGACATGCTTGAGCGTGGTACATCCGATTTCACTAGTTTTCGGATTTTCTCCGATAATTGAGTCGTACCCGGTTCACGAATCACGAGAACCGAATACCCATCTTTTTCCAACTTTTGTTGAACTCGTTTTAAGATTGTTGATTTACCAACACCGTCGAGTCCCTCAAATGAAATGATTTTCCCCACTATTTCCAATCCTTTCTATAATACTGTCGCAAATAATTTACGAACAGCACTAATTTCAATCTCACGTTTTAAATCATTGAATAACTTCTTAGCTTCTAATTGATACTCAGTGACTGGTTGTACTTGACTGTAAGAGCGTAGCTCCACAGCGTCTTTCAATTGGTCTAACTGAGTCAAGTGTGTTACCCACGCTTTATCAATTGAACTTACAAGAGCACGTCGTTGCTCATCAGTTGTTCGATTTAAGACCGCTTTTCCAACTTTCTCATGATACGCTTGCAGTACAAAATCAAGTACGACTTGCTTCAACTCCAATTGACTTTCAACGCTCATGATTTCGTTCAACCATAATTTCTTGTGAGTTAATTGTGTAACAGCGTCAGCGACACTATCCATATTTACAATCTCATTCTCGAAATATGGTGCTAGTAAATCATCCACTGTTGTTACAATTGCGTCATGATAATAGTCATCCATGTTCATGTGACCACACAATGCGTTTTCTCGCAATTCATAAATCGATAGTCGATGTAATTGAGCAACGTCATCATATTCCAACAATGATTTTCGTGTATCGAATCCATTTCCTTCAATGCGTTTTTGAGCATTTGTAACCGCTCGTCGTAATCCATGAGTTGTGATTGGTTCTGCAACATGTGCAAGTTTCTTAGCTTTCGCTTCAATCTTGTCACCACCATATCGTTTCATCAAATCATCTTCTAATGAAATCATGAACACTGAACGTCCAACGTCACCTTGACGACCACTACGACCACGTAATTGATTGTCAATACGTCGGTTCTCATGTTTTTCCGTACCCAACACATACAGTCCACCTAGTTCTTTCACTTTATGACCGAGCTTGATATCTGTTCCACGTCCAGCCATATTCGTTGCAACGGTAACAGCATAACGCTCACCAGCTCTTGCTACAATGTGAGCTTCATTCTCGTCTTGTTTCGCATTTAAGACTTGATGTTGAATCTTTCTCTTAGTAAGCATTTTTGATAGCAACTCACTATTCTCAACAGATGATGTACCAACTAGAATTGGTTGTCCAGTTTCGTGAACTCGTTCAATCTCATCGACTACAGCTTTATACTTAGCTTTCATTGTTGCAAAAATCACATCATCCTCGTCAATTCGACGAATTGGTCTGTTTGTTGGAATTGTAATCACTCTCATCTTATACGTAGACATGAACTCTTTTCTCTCAGTTGATGCAGTACCAGTCATACCAGAAAGTTTCTCATACATGCGGAAGAAGTTTTGATACGAAATACTTGCAAACGTTTTCGTCTCATCATTTACGTCAACACCTTCTTTGGATTCTAACGCTTGATGTAATCCGTCCGAGAATTGTCGACCATCCATAACACGACCAGTTGATGTATCCACAATCGCAATCGCTCCATCACGAACGATGTAGTCAACATCTTTCTTCATTGCAAAATGTGCATATAATGATTGGTCGATTAAGTGAATCAAGCTCACGTTTTCTAATCCATATAAGTTATCTACTCTAAAATGAGCTTCCGCTCTGTCAACACCTTGTGGTGTTAAATGCACAGACTTACTTTGATGGTCATACACCACATCATTAAAATGAAGTGTCTTTACAAATTCATTTACTTTGAAATACTCCATCGTGGATTGTGATGATTTTCCAGCGATAATAAGCGGTGTTCTAGCGTCATCAATCAATACTGAATCAATTTCATCAATAACGCAATAGTGTAATTTACGTAATACTTTACCCTCAGCAGTCAAACGCATATTATCACGTAGATAATCGAATCCTAACTCACTGTTTGTAGTATACGTAATATCACATCGAAACGCTTCCCACTTTTCATTTTGTGGTAACTCAGCTTTATTCAGACCAACTGTCAATCCTAAGAAATTGTAAAGTTCTCCCATCTCAGTTGAGTCACGCTCAGCTAAGTATTCATTGACCGTAACTACGTGTACACCCTCACCACTTAATGCGTTCAAATACACTGGCATAGTTGCAGTTAATGTCTTGCCCTCACCAGTTCGCATCTCAGCGATGTTTCCGTAATGCAACGCAATCCCACCAATCACTTGCACTTTGTATGGTTCAAGTCCAAGAACTAACTTAGCTGCTTGTCGTACCAATGCAAATGCTTGTGGTAGAATATCGTCTAATTTCTCACCTTGTTTCAATCGAGCTTTGAATTTCTCAGTCTCACTCATGAACTCCATTTGAGTTGTAAAGTGTTTATAATCATCAATTTTCAATACTTTATCAGCTAACTTCGAATACTTTCGTAGTAGCCATTTATCTTTCAACAATGGTTCGTTCCTCCAATCTTAAAATCTATACTTCTAGTATAACACATATCTTACAGCGTGTGTAGTAGTATAAAAGAAAAAAGCTAGTTTCCTAGCTTTAGTCTAAATACCAAATTTCATTATTCTTCAACTTATACATTTCATCTGCCATGTATAGCAAATCTCTATTTAGACCACGACGTGAAACAGCATTTACCAACCAATGACTGCCACTTTCGATGTCATGGTAAACTTTTCGTTCTGCCTTACGTGCGCCAATCCACGGTTGACGAGCACGAGTGCGTTTACTTCCATGACCACGTAACTTAGAATACTTACGACCGTTTGATTTCACTCGAACGAACTCATCATCTTCTACTACATGTGTGACCACTACTGGTTCATCCTTGAAAGCATTTTCGATTTTCACCACTGGTTTTTCATTCTCAGTTGGAATTTCCACAATAATCTCAGTATCTTCATTGAATGTTGGTTGTACTACTTGTGGTTCTTTTGAACTAATCCAAATGATTGTAACAACACTTGTAATGTATAATACAATCAACGCACCAATCACGTACCACTTATTCGGCATGTCATTCAATAGTACATAAGCATTCAGAAACATGTTTCCGAACATAATGAAGAAAATTAATTGTAAGGTAACTCTTGTTTTTTCAGACATATTATTCACCATCTTTCAAGTGTCCTTGTAATTTAGCTTCTTCCTCTGCCATCATAGCTTGAGCATTTGCGACCATTTTGTCAAGGTCTAAGTTATTCACGTCAACACCAGCAACTACGTTGCTTTCGTTGTGAATAATTTCTTTCACCTCAATAGACTCAGTTACTTTCGGTTCAACTTCAATCGTCACTTCTGTTTTAGGTGTACCTAAATTTTCAGCGACCACGTCTTCTTTTACTACTACATCTTGCACATCTGATAATTTCTCATCAGATAAAGCAGATAATACATCGTTTGTGTGGTATTTCACAATGTTTTTCCACTCTGTAATTTTACGTTGTAATTCTAATTGCTCAGCTTCAATACGGTCTTTCTCAGCATTTGCTGCTACTAACAATTCCTGAGCTACACGACTTGCTTGTGCTTTCTCACGTTCAGCTAATTCAGTCGCATTCAAGATAATCGCAGTAGCGTCTTGTTGTGCTTTTTCTAATTGAGCTTTCACTTCCAATCCAGCTTTAGTTTTAATGTGTTGAGCTTCTTCTTCCGCTTGTTTTTTCAACGCAGCTGCTTGTTTCTTAGCGTCCGTTAAAATACGAACTAACTCTTTTTGTGAATCTTCGTATTTCTTAGCAGTTTCTTTATACTTGTTTTCTTTATAATCCGCTAAAATACGCTCATGTAGTTCTAATTGTTTCACAACTTCATTTTTAACAAAGCTGTCCACTTCACTCTTGCTATATCCAAATAGCGATTTACCAAATTCCTTTTGTTTCACTTCTGTAGCTTTTACCATGTTATTTTATCTCCTTTATTCTTTAATAATATTAATAGTAGCAATGTTATTTACAACTTTGAAATTCTGAATGATATTAAATAATAAACATTTATCCTCAATTCCACTGGTTTCATACAACTCAGTTGGATTTGTCATGAATAGTTTCCAAACTTTGAACGAATCGTCGTCTAACACCACAGCAAACTCTCGACTGTATTTTGAGTCGACACTTGCATTGCCAAATGCTCGGTTTAATTCAGACTTCAACACTTGACACCAAAACCACACAGCTTGATTTCCATTAAAATCATCACTAATTTGTTTAATCAACTCAAATTGAACATCTGTTTGTGTATCAGTCACTGTGATAATGTCTTCTGATTCTTTCGATTGTTCATATTTCCACATGTTATCGACCCCTAAATAAATTTAATAGCTTGCCAATGAATGTCAATGTCAATATTACTCTCATCGAGTAGGTATGACTTCAACTTTTCTAGTTGCGTACGAGTGTATGTCTCATCTTTCTTAAATGGTACAACACTCACACCTTCATAACGTAAATCTTGACTGATATTTCCTAACGAGTACAAGAATCGTACATTATATTGTGTTCCTAAGTAATTCACACTTCCATCGATTGAGAATTCAAATCTCAAATCCTCTGGTGATACTACTTGGATTTCTCCCGGAAAAATCTGACGCATGGTGCTTACATATAAATCAGTACCTTTCACCTCAAATTTTCGAACTAGTACATTTGTTTGAGCTTGTCTTTCCTCATACGCTTGAGCGTCAGCTCCTAATCGTGGTACATATAATCGTTGTAAATTCAACTTCATTCGATTGTACCCTTTTAAATTTGGAAGCTTCTCTAGACTTCCCATGTCATTTCCAAAAATGTCGTAATCATGAAATAATTCATGTAATTCATATTCCTTAATCATATTCCCTATTGTTCTCCTTCAAACTTCACATACTTCTTCCACTCATCATAACTGAATAGTGGTTTCGCTTTATACAAGCGTTCCTCACTACCTTGTAGTGAGCTTAGTGTCTTGTTGTATTCCAATCTATTAGAATACTCCCAGTCACTTCGTGTTGCTTCATCTGTCGTAGCAGACGCAAAAATATTCATCATTGTTAGTGCTAGTTCATTCGTGATTTGTCCCATTATCTCAGCTCTTGCAACTGAGTGTACAACACGCCAGAAATAACCATAATCCAACATTTCCGATTTCCGAGCTAGTTCTTTAGCACCTTGCACAGCTTGGAATCGACTTAATTTAACATCGTCATATTTCGATTTTGTTGGTACGAATTGTTTCTTCTTAGAACGCTTACTTTTAATTTTCGGATATAATTTCCACAAAGTGTTGTCTAAAAATCCATAATTTTCGTCTTCCGTGTTGTCGTAAATCGCTTCCAGTTGTTTCTCATCTGTAAATACTGGTAAGTTGTGATTTGTCGTCACTCTAAAATCATTGTTGTCGGTCGCAGATACTCCCAGTTGTTCGTAAAGCCACGTCATCGCTTGGTGATATGATACGTCGTTCATTGAACGAGTCGCAAATAACACCGCTCTAAAACGTGGTTTTAGCGGATAACTCACTGTTGGGTATAACACTAACTTGCATTTTAATTCTTCACTCAACTCTAATAATCGATTTCGTACACGATTGGATTCTTCTTCTTCTCCAATGTTGTAGTCAGCGTCGATAATTAGATATTTCTTCGTTGAGCGTTGGTTCAGCTCAGTACGTGCAATAATGTTGTCGTCTTTCGTTTTCGATACAACAGAACTACAGTAGATAACTGGCGTCAGCTCTTGTTTAATCTTGTCGACATCTACATCGTCGAGTTGTCCGTCCTCCAGTCGTTGAATCGCTGCTTGAACTGCGTGATGAAAAAATTCGTGGTCTGGTACGTCAATGAATGTCGCATAACTTTCATACAAATTCTTAGTAACGTACAACTACATCACCTCTATTTCGTCTTGATTTAATGTAAGTATACCACATATTGTATTTGAGTACAGACCTAAAACACAAAAAATTGAATATTTTGAAAAAAAAAAAAAATTGACGTTATTTAGAAACGCCAATTTTAGAAAATCCGACTTTATAATACTTAATACTATTCGCACTTACGAGCATTGTTTCATCGATATGCTTCGATAGTTTTCCTCTCAACCAACTTACAATAAGTGAAGTTATCATGTATAATGCCACAATCATTGTTGAGAATGATGACACTACTGACATGTGCGAAGTGGTCAATGTCGTACTTATTGCGAGTGTTTGATTTAAGTCTACAAATAGATACATCGCAAGCAATGTTGCAATTAAACCAACCGCTGTATATGGTACTTTCACCTCACGTGGTAATGAGAATCCTGCAAACTTTTCCATTCCCAACTCAATCAATCGCAATCCAATAAGTGCAATTATCAATATTTGTGCTTTCTCCACAATATTCACATAACTCAATGTTACTTGTCGAATTCCTTGATATTGAGCATCAATTGTCCAAATGACAAGTGCAAACACCGTTAGTGGAATTAGTCGACCAAATGTCAATCGAATGAAGTTCAATAATTCGTAAACGATTGAAATTAGTTTAATGTTACTTGATGATTGTGTGGTCTTGTCAAGTCCGCCACGATTTGAATTGTCCATTTGAGTCCCTCCGCTTTTGTTAATGCGTCAACTGACGCTACACCTAAATCCTCCATTGTTGCGTACATCGGTGTTTCTTTAAAATATGTACATTCTGGAATCTCATTCACATCGTGTCGCACATGGTCTATCATTTTCGCTACTCGCTCTAAATTGCGAATACATGCATCGATAAGAGTCTCAAGCTCCAACGCTGTCGTATTACTAGCTTTTAAACCATCTTCTAAACGTTTGAAGCTAGTCGCATGATGTCCGTCCATGATTGTTGCACGATATGTTTGTGAGCGCACCCCCATCGATGGAAGCTCACTACTCCAGTTAATATCATTGAATGTTCTCATGATTGGCATTACAACTGTCGTCGCAAAACCAACCACTTCACTTTTGAATTCATCAAATTTAGCTTGATTTGTCATAATTCGTTCTATCCTTTCGTGAATGTACCATCATTGTAGTTGATGATATATCCTTTAGCTGTGTTATATACCAAGATATGTTCATTAATTGAACCATCTGATGATTTAACGTTAATCTCCACCACTCGTGGAATCAACTCATTTCCAGTGTATACTGGTTTTACTTCATAAAACACGGATTCATTCGTTGGATTTTCAAAGAATTGTCGTAACTTTTCTTCAATGTATGCCATCCCACCAGTGTTGTTCTCACCAACGTTTTGTGTTCGTGTTCCAGTGATTGCATTTACTTTCAACGCAGCACCACCAAGAGAGTCAGCAATTAAGTGACTTCTGTTGTACATTTCACCTTTATACTCACCTTTAGTTGCATATGGAATTACAACTTTAGAGTTCTTCGTCGGCCATCCAGCAAGTCGTTCGCTCTTACTGTTGCTAAATGATTCACGTTTTTGATTCTTTTCAGCACTCACTAGCTTGTAGTTCAAATAACCATAAGCTGTTTGAGTTCGTCCAAGACTATCCAATTGTGAATACACAATTGTTCCCGGAGCACCGAATTTATCTTCATCAATCGTAGCTTCACCAATTACTTTGTAGTAATTTAACTTAGCAGTTTCGTCCACACTCAAATTGTAATCGTCGCTTCCACCAATAACGATTGGTTCATTCGACGACTGTGATTTGGTCACACCATTGACTGCGTTTTTAGCTTGATTGAAGTATTCGTTTGCCTTCTTTTTGGTTTCCACGCCTGCTTTAACGAATGACTCATTATTCAATGCTTTTCCTAAAGCTTCTTGACCACTTCCGAACAAGTTTTGAATACCACTTGTAACTGGTTTAAACAATCCCCCAGTGAATAAGTTAACAACACCTTGTGGTGTTCCATGGTCTACTAATGCTGTCACAACTTGTTTTGGACTCGTGAATGGAATCTGCGTTGCGATTGCGGTCGTCACATACCCAACTGGTGCAGTACCTAATAGATATGCAATCAGCATTTTCTTACCATAGCGTTTAATTGGATTCTTGATGTATTTTCTATATAACTTTTTAATCATTCGTTAGTCCTCACTTATATAAATATCTGTACGCTATTTAGTATACCATAAAATTTGATTAGCGTACAGACATATATTAGTTTTTAGTCTTCTTCAATTAATGCTTCACATCGAGCACTGTCTTTAACTAAATCAACATAGACTTGACCGTCATAACCCAAATAACTCCACTTCTTATATAGAGCATCTAAGTCCAAGTTTAAGTTTTCCATTTCGCACAATTTCTCGGTCACGTACTCTTTGAATTGTTCAGTCAAGTAATCACTCCAAAAAGCTGTACCGTTTGTGATTTCGAATAAAGCTTCTCCCCAGAAGTGAACAGTCCCATATTCAAACTCATACTTAACGTCTATTCCATTATTAATGCAGTTTGTCTCACCGCTTGTACTATATAATTGACGGATAAAGCGTACCACATGTGTATCTAAATCACCAATACCATATGCTTTGACCTTGTCTGCATTAAAGTCAAGCATTTCGTCGAACTTCTTGTCCAACTTTTCATCATTTCCAGACAACTCATGAGAAAATCTTACTTTAGCTCTATAATCAAATGTAAATTTCATCATTATTCACCATCCAATACTGCACGACATTGAATCGTACCGTGCTTTGGTACAACTCCAATAGAAAATTCTAAATCACGTTTCGCTTTATCATTTACTTTCAAAAAGCAACTGTGCGACGATAACAAACTAGTAAACCAATTTGCAAAACCTTCTTCGTAAAATGATTCTACAATCGAATACTCACCTACTGTTTTAGTAAATGTCAATTCACCACTAATGTTTATTCGTTGGTCTTCATAGTAGATGTGACATGTACGTAATTGCCCATCAACCTCGTGTGTGGGTACACCAATACCCTCAGCAATGAATTCATTCAATTGTTGTTCTAGTAGTTCACGAGATAAAGTCATTTCGAGAAAATTTTTATTATTCTTCAACTTTCTAGTTACTTTATTCAATACGTCATTATTCTCAGCGTCAATGTAATACGAATCATCGCACTTATAACCAAATTTTAATTTCATTATTCTTACTCCTCTATAATTTCGATTGTACATTGTGTGTTATTCGGGTCACAAGTAACTCCCACTTTAACTTCATCACCATTTTCATCTGGATTACTCAAGATACCAGTGTCTAAACCTAAGTCATTGAATGGAAGTTGATACATGAGTAACCCACGTAGATATTCAGATGTTTCATTTAATTTATTACTCAATTGAGTCGAATCATCACTCAGTATCACATCGTAAGTTACATCAACCTCAATTTTATCTCCGTTGCCTGAATGGGTTTGAGCGGCACATCGACCAATAGCTAGATAGTCAGAGATTGGAGAGTCAGTCATCAACATGTCAATCACATCGAAATACCATAAGAATATGTCCCAGTGAAACTCCATATTATTTCTACGTTCTTCTACTCGTTTCATCACTTCGTGTTCGTCCAGTACAGATTGGTCGTTCCAATGAAACACTGGCACAGTTTTAAATTTAACTTGTAATTTCATTTCAATTCTCCTATTCCACATGTAATACTGCATTAGCCACTTCATCTACGTACTCTGCTGAGATTGTCATGTTAAAATCTTCATAATAATCCCAAATAGCACTTGTATCTTTAAAGCAGTTATTCTTCCTCAACCAGCTTTGCATTTTCTTTTTGAAAAGATTGGTTAAATTGTATTCACCTTTTTCTGAGATTTCTTCTTCATGGTGCATAAACTCAATCTCACCATGTATCTCAAAATAGTCCCATCTATGACTTCCGTCTACGAAAATTCGTGTTATGATTGGTTTTAGCTCTTTCGTGCCATCCCAATCTGGTCGGAACATCACATCCACTAACTCAGTCGCAAACTCAGTGAAGTCGTCGATTTTAAATGTGTTTTTAATTAAATCTTTTCTCTCCAAAACCTCGTCTTGAAAATCAAAATGTGGGTCGGAAGCAAACTGATTATAGTCATCTACGTAATCAACCCGTGATTCCCATTTGAATTCTATTCTCATGTGATTACCTCGTTTCAACCACGTTAGCACCAATACCATGTACACTGTCAATTCGAAAATCGATTGAATGGTCATGGTTCACCATTTCTCTCAATGGTTCAACATCAATGATATTTTCAATGTCGTTATTAAATTGGTTTTCCATGTATTCTATCAATCTACTAATTAGAACATCCGTACTAACTGTTGGTAACTCACCAACTACATCGAATGTGATTGCACCGTAGATTTTAAATGTGTTACCATCTACGCTTCGCTTTAAATTCATAGTCACACCATCGAATGTGGACTCTGGTACACCATACAAATGCGATAGTGACGATGACTTACCACGTATCATGTTTTCCAGTAGCGGTTTAATATTCAAATCTTGATTACGTAACATAATCGCTTCTTCTGCTGCGTCATCATATCCCTCTCCACCGTCTACATCGTATCGTAAGTTAATTGTACCATCTATATCGAATCCTAAAATCATCAAAATCTCTCCTTGCTTAGTTTATTCTCAAATCAAATCCTCACGGAATCCTTTTGATTCCTTAACAGTTACGCTCACGTTAGCTAATTCATCGATACGAAAACTAATATTATAATCATAATAAATCAAATCCATCAATGCTTCAACGTCAGCGATGTCCTCAATTTCAGCGTCAAACATTTCCTCTATGAAACGTGAAAGTCCTTCAATCAACATATCATGTGTGACTTCTGGTAATTTTCCGTTCAACGTAAATGTCAAGATTCCATTCAAGTCGAAGTCACCACCATTTATTTTATAATCAAGTTTGATTATTGGATTGTTAATGTTAATAGATGCAGCACCGTAGATGTGTGACAGTAGTACGTATTTTCTAGTTTCAACCCTTTGCATAAATGGTGTTAAATCCAAGTTGAAATCCTTTAATTGAATGACGTTCTCTGCCAATTCGTTATAATCGTCACCATCCGCTGTCGAATAATCTAAATAAATTTGACCTTTCACATTAAACTCCAAAATCATCAAAAATCACTCCTTAATTAATTTACTTTCACAACTCTCAACATCATAAGTAAACGTGAATCGAATTGGGTCGTCTTCTTCAAGTTGTAAGTATAACGGTTCGGTGTCTACAATCGAACCATATTCTACAATTTCATCTTCAATATATTTAGTAAGTTTGTCGGTCGTATCCGTCACATCTCCAAATAAAGAATCAGATAGCTCCGATTCTTCTTCGTTAAAATCAAAGTTCACAGAACCGTTCAGTATGATTGCTGTCTTGTTTGTTTTACAACTAACTTCCATGCTCCTAATAATATAATCACAACATGTACCACCAACAACTGCTCCCAATAGATAATCCATTTCGGATTTAATGGTGTTACAAATCTCAACTGAGTTTAAGCAATCACTTGAGAATTGTTTAATTGTTTCATCAACAAACTCAGTGAAAGATACTTCCTCACTCAAGCTGCTTTCTTCGAAGAAAATATAATCAAATTTGAAATTTACTTTAATATTAAAATCCAATCTCATTCTAATTCACCTATTCCAAGTATAATGTTGCTTCACAATGTTTCTCAAAATATTGTGCTGTAAAATCAATTTCAACATCATCACCCATAGCTTTGTATAGTGGGTCTAAGTTGATAAGTTCACCGTGTAAGTTGATTGACTCGTCGAATACACTAGATACAATGTCAGAGTAGTCAAACTCGTACTCCGACCAATCAAATTCTTCTTCCAATTCTTTCGATACATCGAATGTGATAAAACCGTGAATCTTGAAGTTCTCATCAGTTGTTTCGCATCGAATCGATTTTTCCAACACATCATAATCCTCACTGTTACCACCAACTATTTCTGCTAAAAATAGCTCAATATTACTTGATAGCTCGTTTTCAATCGCTGATGCGTTCACGCATTCGTGACCTAATGATTCGATGACATCACGAGCTTTCTCATTAAAACAATTATTGCTTCCACCAATGGAGTAGTCGATTTCAACTCCACCATGTACTTCAAATACTAATCTCATATTTTTCACTCCTAACTTTCTACTCCATATAGATACTCAGCAGTATCTTCATCACATCTAACGTGAACGTCCACAGTATCTAAATCAATGCTACCTAATCCATACAATTGTTCAAAATTTAAGAAGCATTGTTCTTTATTCATCAACTTAACAAGACGTTTGTCGAGTCTGTCAATCACTTTTGGATTTTCAAGAACTGGATTACCTAATAAATCACATTCAATCAATCCCTTGATTTCCAATGTTCGATTTTCGTAGTTCGCTTTTATGTCGAATTCTTTTAATACAATATCCGATTCATCGATGAGATACGCAATCTCAATCGCATCTTTCAATAACTCTAAAATGTCGTCAGAGTATAAATCCACATCGTGACCGACCGTCATATCTTCATAGTAGTAAACATCATCTAGTACATCTTCATGTGTTTGTGTGTCACCACCGTCAACCTCAACGCTATATTTTACCTTAGTCTTAAAATCAAATTCCAATTTCATGTTTAATCCCCCACAATCTCTGCTTTACTAAAAATACTATCTTCAATCACGTAAACACTGACTTCGAAGTCCTCAGCACCCTCACTTGACTCGTATAGATACATTTCATCGAAAAATGAATTCTCACCACGAGCAATATCCAGAACGACTTCTTTCAATGTGTCTGATAAGTCCATATTTTCTACATTTTTATGTCCGACGTAATCAAACTCAGCTTCACATTTCAAGAACAATTCGTCGTTTCGATTGAACACCTTGTGTGTTTTAAGTGCGACGTTCTTAACAGCAGCTCTAGTTTCTAACGCATCGGATAGCGTCTCTTTGACAATCGTCATAATACATGTATCGTCTAGAAACACACCCATTGCGTCATCCAATACGTCTGATATTTTATCATTTACAATCTTCTCGCTATATTTGTTATTGTAAATCTCAATGTCAAATACCAATTTCATTGCAATTTCGCCCTTAAAAATCATGACCTTAATCCTCCGATACTTCACAACTATATCTAACAGTGTTTAAATCACATGACACGTTTAAGTCAAAATCGTCAGCCTCATCGCCATCCGTGTAAATTGTATACGTATCCACATAACAGCCATTTTCTAACAATGCGTCCATGAACTCAGCATAGAAACCGTCTTCATAGTAGCATTCTGTAATTTCACATTGTCCTACGTGATTTTTAAACTCCACTTCACAGTCAAATGTGATTTCTCCATTCTTGTACTCACTATCGTTTTTGATGACTTTACACTCCAATTCATCTACGTCAGCACCCGTTTCATCAGATAAGTAATTCTCAACAATATCTTGTAAAGTGTAATTGTTGAACGTAAACTCGAATCTATCTATACAATCTTCCAATCGAGATAAAACCTCATTTTCATCCACATACGGATATTCCACATTCACATGGAATGTCAACTCACTTGAAAATTTGAATTTAAACTTCATATTAAATTCCTCCATTTATAAATACTATCTTTCTTGTTTTCTTGATTCAGTAATACAACCCAAGCACTTAGTTACATCGTCATCCCAAAGCACAAGAAAATCTAAATCACCATGATAGTGTTGCTCAAGTCCTGACTTATCATAAAAGCAGCCATTGTCATTGAATACTTCATCGAATATGTCATACATATCGTCAGTTACATCAATAATGTTCCTTTTTGGTTGAGTTCCGTCCAGTGTAAATTCCAATTCACCAAATAGCAAGAAGCGAGTGTGGTCGCCTTCAAAATGACGCCATGTATTTGTGACATTTATTTCATCTCTACGAACATGCAATTTATCACAAATTACGGATACCAATTGCTCCACTGGTATCTTAACATCGTCTTTAAATTCCAGTAAGTCATAATTCTCTCGAAGTTACTCGAATAACGCTGCATTTTCAGCACTATACGAAACATACTTATTACCCTGACGTACCTCAATAATCGGAGCACCCGACACTTTAAACACCAATCTCATTTTAATTCACTCCTAATCCGTTAATTTTGTTGACGCTTTAACGTCACTTTCTTGGATTACTACGTTTAAGTAATATCCATCTTCACAATCATCATCTAATAAATTGTCCAATACCGAAAAATCTAGAAAGCAAGCGTCTAGTACATCGTTGTCGCTAAACTCCACTATCATTCGTCTCTTAAACTCATTAGTCAAATCAACAATCTCAGTTGTTTTACCATCGAGTCTTTCAAAAATTAAATATCCACTAAATTCCAATTTTTCACCAGAAATATCAGCTGCAATGTTCGTTTCCGTTACTTTCAAATCCTGTGGTTCAATGTCCAACTCGTCGAATAAAACATCTCTAACTTCCCAGTCAATGTCAGTGGTGTCAACTGTGCTCGTGAATCGACTTGGTGATTTCTCAATAATCTCAAGCATTACGTTCTCGATATCTGGTCTACTTGGAAAGCAACAACTAATTGTCGGTGTCGCTGTGAAACTAAATTCAAATTTCATCTTAATCCATCTCCTTCAACATTGCTTTAGCAACTACTGGTTTGTCACTCACAATCACGTCAGTCACTTCAATCCCAGTACTATCATAGACTAAATTACCAATCATTCTAGTCATCATTTCAAACACACGCTTTTCCAGTATCGGTTCTAGATAACGTACAAAATCATCTGAGATGTCAATTCCAGAACCCACTTCTTCTGGCGTCATTAAGTCCACATGACCACTCAAATAAATTTGATTGTCATGATACTCATGTGTAATATCGAAATTCAATAGTTTGTAGTACTGATAGTTTCGAGAGTAGAAGTGTTTATATACAATATTTAGTAGTATATCTCCCCACTCCTCATCACTAAATAACTCTAAATGATTCTCTGACTGAACTTCTGAAAATAATTGGTCAAATAATGCTTGTGCTGTACCACTATACGCCTTAACTCGCACTTTAACATCTACAGCATATTCAAATGTTAATTTCAACTTCATTTTAATCTAACTCCTTTAATGTTGCTTTTGCTTCTACGGTCGATGAATCGATTCCAATGTCTAACCAAAATGATGTATTCAAATGTTGACATTTATCGTAAATGAATGACTCATCTATGTCGCAACCGTCGTTTTCGAAATGAATTTCCATTGCTGTAATTAGTCGGTCTGAAATGTCACTATCGTGAAGTGTCTTTCTTGGAGTGGTAAACTGAATCATTCCAGTGATGTTTACTCCCTCACCATCCGATTCGCTTGTGATTTCATATTCTTCAATTTTCCAACTATCGAGAATACTACCAATAACTATACGTATCCATTCACGGTCACTATAACCACATTCTAATTCCCAGACGTTTTCATCGATAATTGATTTGATTTTCTCCATCAAGTAGTCCTCACGTGTAAGAGAACAATCTTCATCAATATAAATATTGTAACATAATTTCGCCTTATATGAAAAATCCAATCTATATCGTGGCATGTCATTCACCCTCCTAACCATTATTGGTGTTAAGTAATTCTAAATCAACATCCATTTCGACATCAGTCTCATTTACTTCAATAGCGATTTCAAAATCAAACTCGTATTCTAAATTCGTTATTGGTGTGACATCGATATAAAAATCTTGTCTGTTCAACATAAGTGTTAATGCATCCGAGATTAGAAATGCAATATTGTCACCGTAGATTTTATACTCATTGTCACTTGTAAAATAAATATCACCGTTGATTTTAAACGTACCATCACTCCATTGAATACGAATGTCATTCGATACAATTCGCAACGAGTCGTCTTTAGACTTGCCGATACTATGTGCTAGTCTAAGTTTAACCACATTCAACACATGTTGTATTGTAAACTCACATTCTAAATCATTTGAGCGTTCTAGTATTTTATCTTGAATCATTTCAATCGCACCAGACTCAATGATACCACTTTCGGATATGATTGTATCTTCAAAAACATTTATCAAGATTTTCGGTCTTGCGACGTAATTTATTGTAAGTTTGTAATTCATCACTACACCCCACTAGCTGTAATAAAAGCTTCCGACTCTAGAATTTGATACCCTGACATGATGCGATACCCAAATGTCTGTTCTGAATTAATCAACTCTTGAATAATTTCTCTAAACTCAACTCGACCCATAAACCACTTCGCTACGTTACTAGCTAACTTGGAGCTTACGTCTTCTTTAGTACTACGATGAAACACATAATTTGGAGTGTTAAACTTTACGACCCCAGTAACATAAATGTTCCCTCTATCTTCTACGACACCAACGTGACATTCCACTAGTTCCACGTTACCATATCGAGTAGGTAAAACATCACTTAAAATTGATTGAATGTCATTCGTTAGTGATTTACTTGCATTACTGTAGTCAACTTCTCTACTTCTTCTTGCAATCTTCTGATTTAACTCGTACACTTCGTCTCCGATTGACTCATCCAATCTATCAATCAACAATCTTACATCTGGTCTTAAAACTACTTCAAATCCTAATTCTGCCATTCCAAGCACCTCGTTTCATATTTATATGTATAATACCACATCTGTACAAAAATGTCACGTTAGTCTGTTTTAGACTAACGTGATTTTATCAATCTTCGTGTACCCACTTCACATCACTAAAACCAACTGCGACAGCTAGTTGTAATGACCAATCAATGTTGTAATTCCACTCAGCAATTTCTTTAATGCAAGACGATTCCATCATCCAGTTTGAAAGCATAAATTGATACCAACTTTCTAGCAGCAATTGTGTAGCATCTTCTTCCACGTGCACAATTGAATTATCGTACACTCTGAATGCAAGCATGCCCTCAATCCAAAGAGAGTCACCATTTGATTCGCTTCCAAGTAATGAATTCACGACCTCGACACCGTCAACTCCCAACATCAAATGTGTCGCTAATTCTTTGTCTAGTTCATTGACTTGTTCCATGAACGTTGTGTAATTCATTCTGTCAATCTGTGATTGCACACGTCTACTAATCAATCTTTTCAATTCGAATTTTGAGTCCGATACTCCGTCTTGCTGAAAGTCAAGCTGAAATATCGGTTTTAGTTCGATTTTATAATTTACTACTGCCATTTATCCACCTACACTACTTTAATTTCACATTTCAAATCAATCATTCGACATTTGTGTTCTAGATTAGTGTTACAGTCAACACCTTCCCATTCTTTCAATACGACATCGTTTCCCCAATCGTTTAAGAAGTCATAGAACAACTCATCGAAATATCGAATTGCGTTATCGGTTAATCTTGTTTCGTTTAGATATAAATCGTGCGAACCCGGAATCACATCAAATGAAATTGTACAACCAATTCTGAAAAGATTTCCTTTTGGTTTAGAAACTACATAATCATGCTCACAATTCATCACGACGCCAGTAACATCATCACCAACAATTTTCTTAATAACATCGGTTGGACTTTTAGACTTGAAAGCATTTTCTACTTGAGTTCCATCTTCATCTTGTAAAAATTCACCAAGTCGTTCATTTAAAGTCGCATTGTATGACTCGTTCGAAGTGTACAACAAATATTCGGCGTATTCCACGTCTACGTCATACGTCACTTCGGTTTCATAATCAATCGTAATAAATACTCGTCTCATTTCATCACCTCATCGTTTTAATTCATGTTCAATTCTCACTCTAGATGGTGAAGTATCAACGTCCAACCAATAACCGTGCTCAAAATCGGTTAGAATCGCTCTGTTATCCATGATGTATAATCGTTCGTCACCCATCCATTTTACAATACAACTGCGTAAGTCATCTTCATTTACTGTCCTGAGTGGATTGAAAAGTCCTCGATATTCAAAATCAATAATATAGTCGATTTTCAAGAAGTCACCAGTCCACTCACTAGAAGCAACTACATTTGTAATCGTGAATCCATTCAAGTTCTCATCTAACGCAAACGCCAATAAATAATGAGCTTCTAACTTTAGAGTGTCATAGTCCAAAACACTTACAAAGCTACATCTAATTTCATCAATAAATTGATTCGCAACATCTCGCTTATTTTTGAAATCGAATTTTCTAGCACCATCGATTCCTCTAACTCCAATAATCCAATACGGTTCAACTTCGATTTTTAATTTTAATTGCATGTAATCACTCCTCATCTTCCAAAATCTCAGCTTTAACTTTCACATTGTCACTGTTCACGTCAACGATTACGTTATACTTATACTCTCTATATCTTCCAGAGAAATCTGTTAACTTCAAGAACATTTCTTCGTTTTGTAACCACCAAATCATGTATTCTTTCATCAATCCATCTACATTTTCATGATTGACATGTGACGATAGTACTTTCGTGTCAAAATCCACGTGACCAATGATTTTCAGAACTCCATTCAGCCACTCAACTCGACAATCACAACTTTCGACTAAGATGTCATACTTTGGAATTTTTAACACATCTTGTAAAATGTATATGATTTCACCCTCCATAGTGTAATTATCCAATTCACACACGAGAACATCGTCACCTTTGTCGATTTGATTTTGAAGTCGAGTTTCCAAGACGTCCAACCATCCTCGATTTGAGTTCTCACTATTAAAATGCGAGACTCTAGCTGTCAGTTGTGGTGTTGCTTCTATGTTAAATTCTAATCTCATACAATCACCTACTTGATACCCGTCCATTCCACGGAAACCTCCGTGTTACTTTCATCTGCATAAATCGTGTGGAAACACTCCACGTCATTTTCTACGAACCAACCACTCACCAACCAAATATGAGCACCCTCACAGTACATCCAGTCGTGAACATAATCCAATAGTCGTTCGTGGTACATTGTAAGTTCTTCGAGTGCTTCAAATTTTATTACAAGCTCGAAATCTAATATCAAATCTTCAAACTTGTGTGTAAATTGAACAAGTTCAATTGTTTTATAGTCAATTTTCCACATATCGAACGCTGCTCTTAATAAGTCTTGACATGTGTTCAAATCTACATTATCAGCGATTGCACATTCAAACTTGTCCATATTGCGACGTTTGAATTCTTCAACCACACGCTCACGTTCTTGCTCTGTGGACTTATGTCCATTGATACCCTCAGCTCCAAACTCAATTCTTGGTTTAGAATGTACTTTAATTTTTAATTCCATGTTTGTCCCTACTTTCTAACTTCAATTTCAACGTTTACATCTTCTCGTGCAACTGTGACATTATAGTAAACAACTATTTTACTACCATCATAAAAACTATCGATTCCACCATTGTATACCCAAGCTCCATTATCTCCAGTAGAAATAAAACCTTGATTGTCATTTAACCAATCATAAAGTAATGTCTTCATTCTATTTAATTGAATGAAGAATTGCGATTCATCGAGTACATCAAATTTAAACGTGATGTCAAAATTCACTTCATAAGTATTATTGTTGAAATGAGTATTGAATGCAATACATTCAAAAGTTGACATGTCGATAACATTCTCGTCGACCACTTGTTCAAATATTTCTACCCATTCGTGAATGTCTAGATTGTTGACAATGTTACAACGAAACTTATTACGATTTTCGTCCCAGAACTTAGACTCACAGTTTTCACTATCTTCTCTATTTAAAAAACTAACATACTCACCGTTTCTTCGTCTTACTGCTGTAGTTACTTTCGGTAAATAATTTAAACTCACTGTTAATTCCATATTATCTCCTACTTTCTCAATTTGAATTTCACATCTAAATTATTATAAGTCACTTTCGTAACTGGTAATCCACGAATTGTTTTGTCATCTGTTAGAAAACGAAGTTCACCATCTTTTAATCTAATGTATCCATTTTCTGAATTTAACCAATCTAATAGATTCCACTTCAATTTATTTTTGTGAATCAAAACGTCATCCTCAGTCGCTCCATCGCACAATTCAAGTTTCAGTACTACTTGACACGTCACGATATTTGTGAAAATATCATACGATTGTCCGACTGTTACAAATTCCAATCTTGGAAAATCGATGACACAATCGTCTACAGCTGGTTCAATGATTTCTGTCCAATTCCACGGTTTCATGTCATCTTCAATCGTGCATTCCAAATTGTGTTTGTTCTTTTTCCAAAAATCCGAATAGTAACATAATTCATCATCAGACGACAACGCATGACCTCGAAAGTCTTCAATTTCAGCAGTCGTCGAAGCTTTGTATTTAAAATATAATTCTAATTCCATCTTCAATACCTCCAATAAATTCTTAACAAACTGATTATACCATCAATCTAAATTCGAGTACAGACGTTGCATTTCAGACGCAATCACAGATGTCGATTAACGACACTTTATATTTTGCGATTTGAGACACCTTAGAGCGATTTTCGACGTTCATAATATAAATACACTAAATCATGTTTAAAATCGCTCAGACGTTGTATATGAGCTTTTGAGAGCATTCTATCGTCAATAACATAATTTCACGACCCACGTTAGAGCGTCCACCAACGTCGCCGAGTGTTTACAAAATCGTTGCTTCGTAACCCCAATTTGCAAAAATAAAATAAATACTTCGTGAATCGTTTCACAATGTAGCGAAAAATGAGCGAATTATGAGTAAAAAACATCTTGTGAAACAATTTTTCGGAAAAATTCCGAAAATCGAGACTTCGAAAAATATTAAAATAATTATATGTGAATTTTTTGTGAATTTGTGAAAGTTTGTGGTCGATTTCACAAAGAATTGTGACAATCGTTGTTATGATGCGATTTCGGTCATTTTCGCTTCGGAATTTTTCTGGGTCAGATGGGTTAGATGAAAAACAATCTGACCCAAGCTTTTTTGACAATCTGACCCAGAATTTTTCCATTTTTCATTTTTCAGCTTTTTCTGGAGAAAAGTCCAGTTTTTATTGTCATGACACGATAGTTAGGTATATCTTTTTATTAAATATTATAAAAAATAATACTAAAAATACAAA
>ERZ773265.143-NODE-143-length-46644-cov-30.422890_pt1 | contig 46644 bp, 32 predicted proteins | sample MGYA00580512_ERZ773265 | MGnify/ENA primary metagenome ERZ773265 (study PRJEB29015, sample SAMEA2738169) | human oral metagenome | biome: human oral; feature: human-associated habitat; material: saliva | place: China | collected 2183 ... | reverse complement strand
TCACCGATATAGAACGCTGCACAGGCAAACAAAGTAATCAGCAGTACACCATGAAGCATACTACTGCGTTGTTCTTTTAACTCCATAGACTTATATTATAATATTGACAAAATTTGAATTTTCATACTTCAAGACCACAAAGGTAATAAAAAAAACAAGCAACAAAATACCAATCGTGAATTATTATCATGAAAAAAAGAAATTATTTTCATGAAGATAAATATTTCTTTTCATGAAGAAAAATATTTTCTTTCATGAAAATAATTCGATAAAGACTATCTATAAGTATAATATGCCCTTACTTTAAGGGCAATGTTAACGCCTAATAAACATCATAAAGCACACTAACTAAACAGCTCGCGCATTACCTGAAAACTCTTCAGCTCAGGCATATCAGGAACGTGAATACAATAATATCGCAAAACAGTGTCAGCAATTCGATTGCGTTCGTGATGGGATAAGCGGAACAAATGCATATTCTCATAGTCCATTCGCATCAAAAGACTGATCCCAGAAGCCTCTGAAGGTAAGAGGTAATCAGGATGTAATGGTGCTCTATCACAGAAAGAAGCATTGCGGAGATCGAACCATGACCCTTCATGATAAGCATCTAAATTTGGGAAAAAACCGATAAACCGACTCAGTCTCATCATGAAAACAAGATGGAAATTAGCATAATTATGTTCCACTTCATCCAACCATTGCATACTACTCAACACATAATTATATAAGTGAACATTCTGTTGCTCACCCCGCGTAACATAATAAAGGAATTCAGAAAGGAACAGAAGAATAGCTGATTTCACAGGATCGAAAGGAATAGAAGTATAAGGATGCTGAATACGAACCTCCTTTATATGCTGTAAAGAGACACGCTGCCGATAGTCAAACTCCAAATCAAGCAAAGTAAGAGGTTGGAAATATTGTTTCTTTATTTTACCTTTAGCAGTCTTAGGAATACGTACAATAAAGGATATACGCCCCTCCTGCTCAGTAAACATGTCAATAATCAATGACGATTCACCGAACTTCAAACTACGCAAAACTATAGCTTTCGATTGCAGAATCATACTAAATACAATTGCAAATGTACAAAAATACAATGTTTTAGAGAAATTATTTCTTCAAAAGTTTGGGAGATTAAAATAAATAGAGTACCTTTGCACCCGCAATTTGACCACGGTCCCTTCGTCTATCGGTTAGGACGAGAGATTTTCATTCTCTAAAGAGCAGTTCGACTCTGCTAGGGACTACAAGTAAAATAAAAGAAGAAAACAAAGATGGCAAATCACAAATCATCATTGAAAAGAATCCGTCAGGACAAAGTCAAGACGTTACACAACAGATATTATGCAAAAACTATGCGTAACGCTGTTCGCAAGTTGCGCAACATGACGGACAAGGAAGAAGCTACAAAGCTCTATCCTACCGTACAGAAGATGTTGGACAAGTTGGCTAAAACCAACATCATCCACCAGAATAAGGCAGCTAACTTGAAGTCTGCCCTCTGCAAACACGTTGCAGCTCTGGGATAAAAAAGAAATCAATTCAGTCATAGCTGAGACACATAAGAAAGTCACAGTCCGCACGGACTGTGGCTTTTTACGTGTTATAGGTTTCACAAATAGTATTTTTTACAACTATTTATTTCTACATTTAAAGGAAAAATTGTATCTTTGCATAAAAGAAATTGCATAAGGCAAATTAAACAAGTATGCTTTACTTTGCCCGCGTTTGCACTATTTTTGCATAACAAAAGAACAATCTAACAAAGATGGCAGAAAATCAAGAAAACGAGAGTAACTACTCCGCCAGTAATATCCAGGTCCTCGAAGGCTTGGAGGCAGTGCGCAAGCGTCCTGCCATGTATATTGGCGATATTAGTGAAAAGGGACTTCATCATCTAATTAACGAGACCGTCGACAACTCTATTGATGAGGCGATGGCTGGCTATTGCAAGAATATTGAAGTAACCATCAACGAGGACAACTCTATCACTGTTGAAGATGACGGTCGTGGAATCCCTGTTGATGAACACAAGAAACTACACAAGAGTGCTCTTGAAGTCGTCATGACAGTCCTCCACGCAGGTGGTAAGTTCGACAAAGGTTCGTACAAAGTCAGCGGTGGTCTGCATGGTGTTGGTGTGAGTTGTGTGAACGCACTCTCTTCACATATGAAGTCACAAGTATTCCGTGACGGCAAGATTTACCAACAGGAATACGAGAAAGGAAAGCCACTCTATCCCGTAAAGGTCATCGGAGAAACCGACAAGACGGGTACTCGCCAGCAATTCTGGCCTGATGGAGACATATTTACCACAACGGTATTCCAGTGGGATATCGTCGCTCGACGCATGAGAGAGCTGGCTTATCTCAACGCAGGTATAAAGATTACTCTGACAGACCTACGTCCTGACCCAGAAACAGGTAAGACTCGCACGGAGGTTTTCCATGCTAAAGATGGTCTAAAAGAGTTCGTCCGTTACGTAGATCGCCATCGTCAACATCTATTTGATGATGTTATCTATCTTAAAACAGAGAAACAAGGTATCCCTATTGAGGTTGCTGTGATGTATAATACGGACTATACGGAGAACATACACTCCTATGTTAACAACATCAACACCATCGAAGGTGGTACGCACCTACAAGGTTTCCGCGCAGCATTAACCCGTACATTAAAGGCTTATGCTGACAATGACCTACAGATTTCAAAGCAGATTGAAAAAGCAAAGATAGAGATTACAGGTGAAGACTTCCGTGAAGGACTGACTGCAGTCATCTCTATTAAGGTTGCAGAGCCACAGTTTGAGGGACAGACAAAGACTAAATTAGGAAACTCAGAGGTATCTGGTGCAGTGCAACAGGCTGTAGGAGAAGCGCTGACAGACTACTTAGAAGAGCATCCTAATGAGGCTAAAATGATCTGTAACAAGGTCATTCTTGCTGCAACAGCCCGTGTTGCAGCCCGTAAAGCTCGTGAAAGTGTACAGCGTAAGAACGTCATGAGCGGTGGAGGTCTACCTGGAAAGCTGGCCGATTGTTCAAATAAAGACCCGAAAGACTGTGAGATATTCCTTGTGGAGGGTGACTCTGCAGGTGGTTCAGCCAAGCAAGGTCGTGACCGTTACACACAAGCTATCCTCCCACTTCGTGGTAAAATTCTAAACGTAGAGAAGGTTCAACGCCACCGTGTGTTCGAGGCTGAGTCTGTAATGAACATTATTCAGTCCATTGGTGTACGCTTTGGTGTTGAAGAAAGTGAGGGCGAATTTGAGGCTAATATTGATAAACTGCGCTATGACAAGATTATCATCATGACCGATGCCGACGTCGATGGTTCTCACATCGACACACTTATCATGACACTTTTCTATCGTTATATGCCAAAGGTTATCGAACAAGGACACCTCTATATCGCTACCCCACCACTCTATAAGTGTACATTCAAGAAGGTAAGTGAATACTGTTATACAGAGCAACAGCGTCAAGCTTTCCTTGATAAGTATGGAAATGGAACGGAAGATGGCAAGACAATCCACACACAACGCTATAAAGGTCTTGGTGAAATGAACCCAGAACAGTTATGGGAAACGACTATGGATCCTAAGACTCGCCTTCTAAAACAGGTTACTATAGAGAATGCTGCAGATGCAGACGAGATCTTCTCTATGCTTATGGGTGATGACGTAGAGCCTCGTCGTGACTTCATTGAGAAGAATGCAACCTATGCTAACATTGATGCATAGAGCAGAATGTGGATGGAAAGCATATTTTCATAGAAACAAATAACAATAAGATATCAAAAAGAAGATCCCCTCCTCATGAAACAAGGAGGGGATTTTTTATTCCTTTTGGGGAACTTTCTACAATTAATACACTAACTTTTCTTACCTAACTAATGAAACAATTTCTACTTTTTGTCACCCTTTTAGGGCTTACATCCACCATAAATGCACAACAACAATCCATGCTTTTATGGTACGATCACCCTGCACAATTCTTCGAAGAGAGCTTACCTATGGGCAATGGAAAGCTCGGTGCTCTCGTATATGGTGGTACTAAGAATGATACTATCTACCTAAATGACATAACATACTGGACAGGAAAGCCCGTCAACCCCAATGAAGGAACAGGAAAATCAGTATGGATTCCACGAATCAGAGAGGCACTTTTCGCAGAAAACTATCGTCTTGCGGACTCTTTACAGCATTATGTACAAGGTGAACAGTCAGCATCTTACCAGCCATTAGCGACCTTTAACCTCATAAACCTTACCCCGGGAGCTATACAAAACTATCGTAGAGAACTTAATATAGACAGTGCTGTGGCGCATGTCAGCTACCAACAAGATGGCGTAACATATAAAAAAGAATATTTTGTCAGCCAATCAGATAGCTTGATAGCCATACGTATCACTGCAGACAAGCCCGGAAAAGTAAACTTTAAGATAAGTCTTACGGCTCAAGTACCACATAAAACAAAGGCGTCTGACGGACAATTGACAATGATTGGACATGCAACTGGCAAGGAAAACGAGACTATCCATGCCTGCACCATTGTACGTTTAACCCATAAGGAAGGGCAAGACAGCCACACAGACAGCACCCTTACAGTAGAAAATGCAGACGAAGCAACCCTCTACATCGTCAATGCTACGAGCTTCAATGGCTTCAACAAACATCCAGTCGATGATGGTGCAGATTACATGAACAATGCTATTGATGCAGCATGGCACACGAAAAACTTCACATATAACGAATTCAAACAACGCCATATCAATGCTTATCAACGGCTATACCAACGTCTGAACCTTCAATTAGGACATGATAAGTACGACAATAACATACCAACCGACGAATTACTAAAGAAGTATTCTACACCACATACACCCCTATCAGTAGCTGCACAACGCTATCTTGAGACCTTATACTTCCAATTTGGACGTTATCTTCTGCTCTCTTGCTCTCGCACACCAGGTGTTCCTGCTAACCTACAAGGGCTCTGGACACCCTATCTTTTCTCTCCTTGGCGTGGTAATTACACCATGAACATCAACTTAGAAGAGAACTATTGGCCAGCAAACAGTACCAATATCAGTGAGACTATACAACCTCTCTTCAGCTTTTTAAAGGGATTAGCGACAAACGGAAAGTACACTGCACACAATTTCTATGGGGTGAATGAAGGATGGTGTGCGTCCCATAACAGTGATATATGGTGCAAGACAGCCCCGGTAGGAGAAGGAAAAGAGAGCCCGGAGTGGGCGAACTGGAACCTCGGTGGAGCCTGGCTAGTAAACACACTTTGGGATTATTACCTCTACACACAGGACTATCAGACGCTAAAAAGCACTATCTACCCACTTATGGAGGGTGCTTCTCGCTTCTGCGAACAATGGTTAATAGAGAATCCTAAGCATCCAAGAGAACTCATTACAGCACCAAGTACGAGCCCAGAAAACGAATATCTCACAGATAAAGGCTACCATGGAACTACCTGTTATGGAGGGACTGCCGACTTAGCCATCATCCGTGAGCTGTTTGAAAACACCCAACAAGCACGTAGAATACTAAATATAAAGCCTGATAAACAACTCAATAACACCTTAAAAAGACTACATCCCTACACCATTGGTGTTGATGGAGATCTCAATGAGTGGTATTATGACTGGAAAGACTATGACCCGCAACATCGACACCAGTCTCATCTCATCGGACTTTATCCAGGAATGCACCTACAAAGGCATGCTATTCAGGCTAAAGATTCAAGTCTTTTAATAGCAGCTAAGCAGACTTTAATACAAAAAGGAGATGAAAGTACTGGATGGAGCACAGGTTGGCGCATCAATCTATGGGCGCGATTAGGGGACGGAAAGCATGCTTACGAAATTTATCACAGACTTCTCAGCTATGTATCTCCAGAAGAATACCATGGACCTGATGCCGTTCACCGTGGCGGAACCTATCCGAATCTATTCGATGCCCACCCTCCTTTCCAGATTGATGGAAACTTTGGAGGCACAGCAGGAGTATGTGAAATGCTGGCACAAAGCACCTTAGAGATCGTAAACAACAAGCCTGTCTATTACATTCATCTGCTTCCAGCCTTACCTCATGTATGGAAAGATGGCGAAATAAATGGTTTAAAGACACGTGGAGGATTAACTGTTGACATGCAATGGAAGGACCATCAAGTATATGCTTTACACATCAAAGCTGATGCAGATGTAACCATTTACCTCCATTATAACTACAAAACAGACTCTATCAAGAGATTAAAGAAAGGACAAGAAATACTCTTCAGAGCCATTGATGGACCCTTATAATGTTCTTTTCTTCTACAAAATAAGGACGAAAAAAAGAAATAAATACGTATATTTGCAGGCAAAAACGAAGAAATAATGAACAAGAATATTAAGCTTGCAGAGGTAAATGTGGCACATGCAAAGCATGTTTACCCTGAAGGAAAGTACATAGATAATGACTTGATACTCTTTGAGGACATCGCCAAAGTTCCTCTTCCATCAAGTTCTTCACGCATGAAGAGCCTCTTCCTCGCCCTTTGTACCAGTGGCAAAGCACGCTACACCGTTGACACAAAGCAACATGAAGTCAGTGAAGGAGACGTTATCATCATCAGTGAAGGACAAGTGGTAGGCGATTATCTACTATCACCTGATTGTAAGGGCATCGCTCTTATCATGTCCTATGACTTCTTTCACAACACTGTAAGCGGTATCCATGAGCTGTCAGCTCTTTTCCTTTTTGCACGTACTCATCCTGTTTTCCATCTTGATGCACAACAAAGCAAAGATCTACAGAACGATATTACACACATCAAACAGAAGATAATAGATGTCAATCACCGCTTTCGGCGGGAATTAGTGATGACAATGCTGAAGGCTCTCATCTATGATATGAGTAACATCATCTACCGTTTCCAGCAATTAGAAACCGAAGGACAGACACGTGCAGAGGTCATTTTCAGAGAATTCATACAAGCTGTTGAGAAGAATTTCCATACAGAACGACGCGTAAGCTGGTATGCTAAACAACTCTGTATCACATCAAAATACCTTTCAGAGACCATCCGCAGCATCAGCAAACGTACACCGAGCGACTGGATTGACTCCTATGTAACACGTGAATTATGCGTAATGTTGAAGAACAGTACACTAAGTATCAAGCAAATTGCTGATGAAATGCATTTCGCCAATCAAAGTTTCATGGGGAAATACTTCAAAGAACATGTGGGAATGAGTCCTACTCAATTCAGAAGAAGTTGACAGACGGATGATCAAAAGAGCTCATAACTCATAGTAGGAGTAGCATGCTGACATGCAGATAACTACTGTTCTTCAGTCTGGTCACCCATCAACTGGTCAGCGACTTCACACAATTCATCATACCATTCCTTACCAAATCGACGAGTAAGGGGTTCTTTTAGGAATTTATAAAGGGGAAGATTCAGTTCTTCTCCTTTTTTTCTTGCATCTGAACAGATGCGCCAATGGTGATAATTGATACCACATGTGCCGTTACCAAAGTCCTTTACACGAATCGGATATAAGGAACATGAGATGGGTTTAACGAACCCTGTCTTGCCATTTCGGTATGATCGTTCCAAAGCACATAGGCAACAACCATTCTCATAACACGTGAAAACACAGTCCTTACCACCAACAATACTCGTTACCAAGTCACCTTCTACATCCGTATAAGCAACACCTTGCTTATCAATAACAGCTTGGGCTGAAGCTGAAAGATCACTCCAGACGGTATCCAAGGCATTCTCTATCTCCATTGTTTCATCCATAGTCACAGGCGCGCCAGCATCGCCTTCTATGCAACACTGCCCATGACACTTATCCAGATCACAACAGAATTTCACCGTCAGTATATCTGGTGAGACCAAAACATTGCCCACCATAAATATGTGATCATACACGTTTCCCATCTTCTTTTCGCTAAATTATTTCATAACCAACAACACATCACCTTTTTACCATTCAATAGGCTGTATACCATGCGTCGTTAAGTAAGCATTACAACGCGAGAATTGATGTTGCCCAAACCACCCACCACGATTGGCTGATAGCGGTGAAGGATGCACACTCTCAAGTACACAATGCCGTTGTTGGTCAATCAATGCCTTCTTACTACGTGCAAATCCACCCCAAAGCATAAACACTAAGTTCTCACGACCATCACTCAAAGCCTTGATAGCAGCATCCGTGAAGGTGCCCCACCCTAACCGTTGATGACTGTTTGCAGCATGTGCACGAACTGTAAGCGTAGCATTGAGCAGGAGAACTCCTTGCTCTGCCCATCGTGTAAGGTCGCCAGATCGACTTACAGGCTTACCCAAATCGTCTGCTATCTCCTTATATATGTTTACCAAAGATGGTGGAATCTGCACACCATCTGGTACAGAGAAGCTAAGTCCCATAGCCTGACCAGGCTCATGATAAGGGTCCTGACCGATAATAACAACCTTGACCTTTTCAAAAGGACATAAGTTGAAAGCATTGAATATCAACCTTCCAGGAGGATAACAAGGAAACTTTTGATATTCCTGCCTTACCTGTTCGCACAGCTGATGGAAGTAAGGTTTATCAAACTCGGCACCTAACCGTTGCTCCCATGATGGTTCAATCTTTACACTCATAGTGGAATTATTTATTGCAAAAGTACGACAAAGTTCTGATAACAACAAAAAAGTCGTGCCTTTCAGCACGACTTTATCTTATCTTAAGTTCTCAATTACTGCTCGCTTAACTTTCTTATTTTCTTCTTATACTTCATAGCTTTCTCCGCATCCTTCAGTGCCTGTTTCTTCACTTTCTCATTCTTTCGGGCATTTTCATAACTTGTTTTAGCCTGTTTATATGCCTTCTCTGCAGAGTTTAAAGAAGCTTTTGTATCCGCAACACGTGCCTTTGCCTGCTTATACTCTACCCTTGCATTGTTAACACGGTTCTGCAGCTGTGCCATTGACATTGTATTATAGTTAAAATTACGTTTATCCTGCGCCTGTGTTGCACATGCAACAAACGTAAAAGCTACTGTCAATGACAATACTATCTTACTTAACTTCATAATTTTACTTATTAAAAATTAGACCTTAAAACCAACTCTATCTTACAAATAAGAAATCTTATGAGCACAAAGATAACAAGAAAAACACAACAAATTATAGAAATAATGTATAAAAACATGTTTTTTTCAACTTATTAACTATCATAATTCAAATTGCCAATAGATGCCCATGTAACTATCAAACTTACGTGTTCTCTACACCTTATGGTTCTTTTAACATGAAATTAGATAGATTCTATGAAGGTAAAACCAACATTTAAAATCATGAAGAGTACAATAAAAGGTTGATAACAACAAAAAAGTCGTGCCTTTCAGCACGACTTTATATATCTCAAATAAAGGTTTACTTCTGATTTGCCTTGCATTGTTTCTTGCAGAGTCTTCTTTCTTTTCTGGCTTTTTCCCAAGCCTTTACCTTAGCTTTATCCTTACGATAAGTGTTTCTTACCTTCTGTTTTACATTGTCATAAGCCTTCACTACTTTCGTTTCTCCAGCATGTAGATCTTTCCTTCCAACTGCTTCCGCATGCTTAACACCAGCTTTTACCTTCTGAGCATCCTTCTTAACCTTTGCTGCGGTTACCTTTTCGGCATGCTTAACATCAGCTTTAGCCTTATCAACCAATGTGTCAATACGCTCTTTCAGGGTCTCATGTTTCTTCTCAGTCTTTGTTGTTTGTGCCTGTACACTAAGTGAAGTGAAGGCTGCCATTACTGCTACTGACAATGCAATCTTACGTAATACCATAATCTTTTCTTATTAATTAAATTAAACTTTAAATTCTATATCACCGAAAGATTCACATCTTTCATAGACACAAAGATAGCTAAAAACAAATCTTGGAAGACACAAAAGGCACTGAATATTCGTTCCTTTTAGTTTAATTAAGATTTAAGTTACTACCAAATGAATTATCAATCATTACGCATACTCAATATAGTTACAAAGAAGATGACTCACTTAAAAGTTCATATGACCCAACCCATAGTTCCAAACTAAGCCAATCAAAACGCACGGGAAAGGCACCCTTAGGATGCAGAAAGACTCATATAAACAGCGGTAAAACAATCTTACATTCCGAAAGACATAATAAAGAACAAAATAAGAGGAAATGCTTTTTTATCAACTTTGTAACCTACAAATTATCAATCAGTTACAAACCGGCTTCTAAAAGGGCGTCTTTTACATTGCAAAAGGGCATCTTTTACACGGTAAAAGGGCACCTTTTGAAGTGCAAAAGGGCACCTTTTAGAACGTGAAAGACGCCCTTTTAAAAACCAACAAGGAATTTATATTACAAAAAAGGAGAATCTGTTTCTTATATAACAAAGTGAATATAGATTCTCCTCTATTATCTGATTAGTTCCTTACCCACATACCAATGAGTACCAACAGGGCACTTAAAACGGATAAAAACAAAAAAAGCCGTACCCTTCGGTACGACTTCAATTGTTTTAAAACAAGTATTTACTCCTTGTTTTCCATAATACTACTTCTTGGAAACACGCTTTACTCTTCTTGTTGTTTCCCAAGTTTTTACTTTAGCTTTACCCTTACCATAGGCATTCTGAACGGTCTGCTTTGCTTTATCAAAACCCTTTTCGACTTTCTCAAAACCAGCATCAGCCGTTGCTTCACCAATACTTCCTGCACGCTGAGCACCTGATTTTACAGTATTAACATCAGTGCCAACCTTGTCAACAGTGGTCTTTGCAGCCTGCTTTACATCAGATCCTACTTTATTAATCAAAGTATCTATACTCTGTTTTACTGTATCCTGAACCCTTCCAGTATTGTTTGTCTGTGCTTGTACACTAAGAGAACAGAATCCAATCATCGCTGTTAATGATAATACAATCTTACGTGTGTCCATAATCTTTTTACCTTTTAAGTTAAACATTAATACTTTTCTCGCGAAAGAAATTACATCTTCGCAGAAACAAAGGTAATAAAAAAGAATCCCAAAAGCCATAAATAGCTTTTGGGATTCTATTATTTTAGTCTAAATTATACTTGATTAATCGGTAATCAAGTTCTCACCTGTCATGTCAGAAGGCTGCTCCAAGCCCATGATATGGAGGATAGAAGGAGCCACATCAGCCAGACGACCATCCTTTACAGTTGCTGAATTGTTATCAGTAACATAGATAAATGGAACTGGATTCAGTGAGTGAGCAGTATTAGGTGTACCATCTGGATTGATAGCATTGTCTGCATTACCATGGTCAGCGATGATGATTACTTCATAATCGTTAGCCTTTGCAGCCTCAACAACATCCTTCACACAGTGGTCAACAGCCCATACTGCCTTTGCAATAGCGTGATAAACACCAGTATGACCAACCATATCACCGTTTGCAAAGTTCACAACGATGAAGTCATATTCCTGTGTATTGATTGCACCAACAAGCTTATCTTTCACAATGTAAGCACTCATCTCTGGCTGTAAGTCGTAGGTTGCAACCTTTGGAGAGGCTACCAAGATACGATCTTCACCCTCATAAGGCTGTTCCCGACCGCCATTGAAGAAGAATGTCACGTGTGCATACTTCTCAGTCTCTGCTGTATGAAGCTGGCGTTTGCCAAGTCGGCTGAGGTATTCACCCAACGTATCCATTACATTCTCTTTAGGGAAGAGAACGTGTACACCCTTGAAGTTAGCGTCATATGGAGTCATACAGTAGTACTGCAGGTCCTTAATGGTGTGCATACCCTCATCAGGCATATCCTGTTGGGTAAGTACCTGTGTCAATTCCTTTGCACGATCGTTACGGAAATTGATGAAGATGACAACGTCACCTTCCTGGATTGTTCCGTCAACTGATGAGTTGTTGATTGGCTTGATGAACTCATCTGTGACGTCAGCAGCGTAGCTATCTTCAACAGCCTTCACCATATCAGTAGCCTGAACACCCTTACCCTCAACGAGAAGGTCGTATGCTTCCTTCACACGATTCCATCGTTTGTCGCGATCCATTGCATAGAAACGACCTACAATAGAAGCGATATGTGCACCATTGGCGTCACATACCTTCTGAATGTCAGCTATAAAGCCGGCTCCACTATGTGGGTCTGTATCACGACCGTCCATGAAACAGTGAACATAGACGTCCTTTAGGTTATATTCCTTACCTATCTCGATGAGCTTGAAGAGGTGATCCAATGAAGAGTGAACGCCACCTGTAGAGGTAAGACCCATCAAATGAAGCTTCTTACCATTCTTCTGTGCATAGCTATATGCCTCTACAATGCCTGGATTCTTCAGTATATCACCAGTCTGACAAGCCTTATTTATCTTTACTAAGTCCTGATAAACAATACGACCAGCGCCAATATTCAAGTGACCAACCTCTGAATTACCCATCTGACCATCAGGAAGACCAACGTCTTCACCTGATGCCTGTAACTGAGAGTGTGGACTTACTGCATTCAAATAATCAAGATATGGAGTTGGAGTGTTGAAGATAACATCTCCCTTACCATGCTTTCCGTTACCCCATCCATCAAGGATCATCAATAAAGCTTTCTTTGCCATAGTTTCTTTCCTTTATATATTTTACTATTATCTTCGTATCTGCAAAGATACGATAAAAGTATAAAACCATGGCATAATGGTATTGGAATTTTGGGCTTTAAGGACAGAGGATGAAATTAGTGACTTATGTCAATATCGCAATCAAATGCCAACACATGCATAGAATCAACCAGTAAAATAATGTAATAATATGGAAACTACTCATCCTGTGAGGCATATAAGATTTCTAATACATTTATATCATATCGCTAAAGTACGCATTTCTGTTTTGTAATCACCGATCTTTGAAGACTACAAAACATCAAAATAAAACCTGTACCGGTGCTTAAACACAATCACACCGCCACAGGTTTATGAAATGCAGATGACAATCATTGGAACTAATCGTCAATGCAAAGATAAGTAAGAACGGCAGGGAATGCAATAGGGTACTTACTCTTGACACACCATCAATTATCATATTACTGGTTATCAGCTATTTAGCATTCCACCAAACACCATTTTGACACGGTTCCCATTTGGCTATATCGTGAATAATATATACCTTTGCATGCATGAAGAGGAAAGTTTTTATAGTATTTGTCAGCCTTTTGTCGTTGCTATCCTGCAGCGAAAAGAAGCTTCCGAACTATCCTGCAACGGATGAGGGGATTACTCGGATGAGGCTTGACAGTGCATCTTTCTTCACACAAAGGTACGATACGCGCAATGCGATGTATCAACTGAAAGCAGCAGAAAAGCACCTTTTCAATGTCAATACGGACACGCTGAAGTTCACAACTTATTACCATATTGCCCTACTAAACGCACAGAACGGGGCTTATAAGTTGGCTCTCAACTACTTCAATCACGCTGCAAAGTATGCAAATGACAGTAAACGGAGCCACCGACTGGCAGATATCTTCCTTGGAAAAGCTTCCGTTTTCAACCAAATGGGGATGCGTGACTCAGCCTTACAGTATGTGAAGCGAGCAGAATCATTCAAACCTCGCATCCGAAAAGATCAAGAAGAGAGCATCAAAAAAATACGTTCACGAATAGAAAAGCATCAGGTTCTGACGGTATCACCAGAGAAAGACATTGAGATTGTACAGATACAGGACCGTTATGAGGTGGCTATGGCACAAAGGGAAGCCCTACAACTACAGCTTTATATAGCCTATCTTCTGATTCTGTTGATACTGGTTACCGGTGGAATTATCGTATGGTTTCGGCGCAGAATACACCAGCAACTACTGAATTACCGCAAGCAACAAGAGGAGACGGAGCAGAATATTCAGATGACACTACAAAGGAAAGATGCCACAATCGATGAGATGAAGGCTGAGATTGACAGTAAACTCAATGAACTGGAACAACTAAAAAAGAAGATGCCAACCCACAACAGAGAAACAGAAACGTCTGTTTCAATAGAACAAACAAAGTTAGGAATAGATGCTTTGTACACAATTCTCAAAGGTGGGAATATCTCACAGATGGGCAAACGGGAGCAACAAGCCGTTTGCATGATTATGCCTAACTTTGATTATGACCTTGCTTACATTCTTAACAACCCTCGTTATGCCTTTACTCCTAAGGAAACTTTCTATTATATCATGGAGCATAACGGTATGACGGACGAAGAGAAAGCTACTGCTTTCTGCTGTACTGGTCAGGCAATAAGGTCGATAAAGAGTAGAATGAAGAAAAAAATGGCTACCTTTGCCAACACATAAACATAAGAATCAACAACAAATTAAATATTCAGGATAATGCAACCACGTAAGATTTTATTCGTTTTATTCACGCTCATAACCCTAACTCTCCATGCACAACGTTGGGTTGGGACATGGGCTTGCGCACCACAGCCTGTTGACAAGAGCTTCATGCCCTACAACAATCAGATGACTAATCGTTCCGTAAGGCAGGTAGTAAAGGTCAGTATCGGGGGTGATGTCATCCGACTCCGACTCAGTAATGAGATGTCATCAGAGCCTGTTGAGATTACAAGCGTATATATTGCAGAAGCACAAGAAAGTGCAGAGATACGTAAAGAGACAGCCCGTTACCTGCAATTCGGCAAGAGACATGGGGTGACGATAGCAGCAGGAAAAGCTGTATTCTCAGATGCTTTGAAGTTTAATCTCGCTCCTTTAAGCCGTATTGCCATAACCATCAACTATCGGAAAGCGCCAAAGGAACCTACGGTTCACATGGGCTCGCGTACTACATCATACATACTACGAGGTATAAGCACTCCCAATACGAACTTTTCAAAAGCCTTTAAGGAAGATCATTGGTTTAACATCTCTGGCATTGACGTGTATGACCCAACAGCTTCAAGCATAGCAATCCTTGGTAATAGCATCACAGATGGGAAGGGAAGCACAACCAATGCGCAAAACCGATGGCCTGACTTCATGTCGGAGATCATGAACGCAAACCCAGAGAAAGACCCAGCAAAGAAGGATTGGACGGGAGTATTGAACCTTGGAATAGGTAACAATCGCATACTTTCTGTCGGCCTTGGGGAGCCGGGACGCATACGTTTTGATCGTGATATCCTTGAACAACGCGGGCTACGTGCCGTGATTATCTTTGAAGCAATCAACGATATCGGTACTTCAAAGGCTCCAGACGAGACATCCCGACAGCTGATTGAAGCTTATCATGTGATGATTTCCAAAGCTAAAGCACGCGGTCTGAAGGTGTATATGGGCACCATAACACCATTCCGTGGATGTAAAAGCTACTTCACAGAGGAACGTGAAAAAGCAAGAAAAGTTGTCAATGACTGGATCAGAACTACAAAGGAGATAGACGGTTTCATTGACTTCGATGCCTTGATGCGTGACCCTTCAGAGCCTGAACAATTGCGAAAGGAATGGCAGAGTGGCGACTGGTTGCATCCAAATCCTGATGGTTATAAGATGATGGGGGAGTTTGCTGCAAAACAGTTAAGCAAGCAAGCTACTCCAGGAAATGGTTTCTCAACTGTTACCGTCCGCTAAAACGCAAACAAAACACAGATTATTGGTAGTCTGCTTTCAGGTAAAGGACACTTCATTATATATCAAATTAGGACCTTCTGTATCAACTAATGCAGAGTATTTGTTTGTGTTTCAGAGCTTTTCTAATTGTACATTATGCACATAACAGACATGCCTTGCGATGGTGTTGAATATGAAAAACGCTTGGTGTTTACCAACAACTCAACAGGCGATGAGTAGCGACACCATTGGTGATGGACTACAACACATTGGTAGAAAGGAGAAAAATATGTTCTTTTCCATCACCTAAAGCTTTGCAATAAGACATAGACGAATTCCTAATACAGGGAATAATTATCAGACAATAATATGTCATGACATACGGAAAAAGCACCACTGGGAATGCCAATGGTGCTTTTTCAGCTTATAAAAGAGCCATCCGAGAGGCTCTCAAGTTTACAAATCCGTATATATACTTTATACATTCTTCTCTGCCAAGGCATCTATCTCCTTCCGCATATATGCCCTAAAATCATCTCCTTCCACAATGTCGATGTCCCTGAAAAGTCCCAAAACAAACCTACCAAGTCCACGATAGTCGCAGACATCTATGTCAAGTATCCACTTTCCATCACCATCTGGCGTTATATACTTGGTCCCTTGAGGAAATTCTTCTATGAAAAGATTGCGAGATAACAGACCTAAACGTAGCCTCACGTGATGTCGTTCCTCCCCACTGAACATAAAGATATCAGTGAAGACCTGCCTGTGTTTATCTTCATGTAGCCATGAAGTATCCAGCTCTTCAATATCTTCCATACGTGAGACCTTGAAAGTTTTATTCGTATGAGTGAGTAACTCATGGCAGCGAACATCCTGATTATCATTCAAGAGTAGGAATGGTTCAACAATACGATCACGTACAGAGCGACTATTAGGACTAGAGTAGCCTATAAGACGGACCATTTTCTTACGTTCCATAGCACGCTTCAAGACTTTCAGATTACTCTCCATCTGCTTACGAATGGGTGAATTAGCAACCACAGAAAAGTCATAAGCATTCTCCAACTTCTTCCTTAATTGATTAGCAGTGTCACTATCTTTGCCTATCATCTGCAGCAGACTGTAGATTGTCTTCACCTCTGCTTCCGAGAATTGTACCGCTTGTAACAGGTCAAGAAAGAATGGTGAACGCCTATCAATATGGTAACAGCCTTCATTCTTAAAGATGATAAAGCCTGCTTGCTTGAGGAAATCAAGCAAGTAATAGAAGTTACGACGTGACAAATCCATTTTCTCACACAGCTCATTTACCGTATAACTAGACGAATCGGACAAGAGAATCAACAGTTCTAACTGCTTCTTGAGTTTATCAAATCTCATAATTAAGGCATTATATACTGTAGATATAACGGTAGAAGTGGTACTTTTATTAATTCAAAGTCCATCTTTTTGTCAGTAAACAACAAAAGACGGATAAGAGAAAGTCCCTTATCCGCCTTTTATTCATTGATCCTTACATCCTTAATGGAGTAAGAACAGTATTATCACATGGGAGATCTTGTCAAAAGAATATTACTCTTTCACAAGGTCATTGTAATCTATTTCATCCTGAGGATATACCCAAGTCCACTTGTTACCAGCATCAGCTGGGATCGTAAGTGATACTGTTGGGTGTGCATTACCACCTTCAGCAAAGGAGTGACGTACCACAGGTATGTTCCAACGCTTGTAGTCGCTCCATGCAAAACCTTCTCCCCAGAGTTCTACTTCACGATAATCCTTAATCTCATCAAAGAGATCCTGACCAGTCTTAGTACATGTATAACCTGGTGCACGGTCAGTAGAAGCATTCAAACGAACCAATGCAGCCTGTGCATCAGCAGTGTTTCCAAGGAAGTAATTAGCCTCAGCTTCTATGAGAACCATCTCACTGGAACGTATGAAAGGAACATAACTAACACCTGGAAGGGTGGTTACCCAGAACTTCATATGCCCATCCAAATAGATAACTTTTGAAGCATAAGCAGCTGGAAGACCTGGAAGCTGATGAGCCTTAACAATAGCTTTAGCCTCTTCAAGTACGTTCTTATTACCTAAACCAATGATACCATTCTCCTGATCAACCTGTTTGTTATCAGTAATATCAATACTAGTGAACTTATCTTGAGTGATAAAGAGTTCCTTACGAGCGTCATCATTCGGAATACGACTAATCAATTCATGACCAATTGTACCTGCTCCTGTAGACTTTTTAGTTGCATTATTACCATTACAAGCATCTGATGCACCAAAAGCCCAGTACCATAACTGCTCTGTATCACCACCATAACTACCAAAGATCCACTCCTTTGTTGGCTTATAGAAGCCGCCTGCATATTCACTTCTGGTCATAAGAGGACGGTTAACTTCAGCCAATTTCGCCTGTGCTAACGCTGTTGCATAATCCTGACGGGTCAATGCTGCACGTGCATAAACGGCATGAGCAGTGTTCACATCAGCTATCCAGCAACGAGAAGCATCACGTGTCTGACCACTCTCAGTAAAGAGTTGAATTGCTTCCTCACAGTCTTTATATATCTGTTGATAGACCTCAGCAAGAGTAGAAGCTTTCAGTTCACCTGTTGATAAGTCAAGACGTATAGGCAGACCTCGCGTTGAACCATTGTTACTATCTTGCCAACGATAACAGAAATAATGAACAAGTTTCTCATAAGCATAGGCACGGAAGGTGAGCGCTGATGCCTTTAAGAACTTCTTATCAGCCTCTGGACCTTTTGCTTCATCAATGTTTAAGATAAAAGCATTGGAGTTTGTGATGATCTGATAGTAATATGCCCAGGCATAAGAGTCGTACTTTGTCGTTGCACGATCATGCCATTCTTGATTATGAAGAGGCGAGTTACCTGGAGCATAGTAGTTATAATTGTAATTCTGACTTGGTATGTTTTCATAATAACGGATGATGGCATTCTCGCCAGCAAAACCCTGTCCATACTGTCCTTGCTGTACACTCATCACCTTTGCAATACCATTCAAGGTACTACGTGCATTGTTTGTTGTAGCATATGCAGCCTGTGGACTAATTGATTCAGATGGTGTTGTATCAAGATATCCATCCGTACAAGAGACCACCATCACTGATGCTACAGACAAAAGACCTATCGTGAGTTTATTAATTGGATATTTCATATTATATCTTTTATTTAGGTTCATGTAAATATTAGAGATTAACTGTGACTCCAAAGTTGAATACCCGAGCAGTAACATATGTATCATTGCTACTACCACTGAAGCTATATTGTGGGTTCAATCCCTTACGTGATGTAACGGTAAAGAGGTTCTCTACACCTGCTTTCAGGGAGACACCACCCAGTCCACACTTATCTACCCAAGCCTTAGGGAGGCGATAAGAAAGCACGATATTCTTCATAACAAGGTAAGAAGAGCTTGTTAACCAACGGTCACTAGCAGCATTATTGTCATTACTCTGAGAGTAATTAAGTGCTGGAATACCATTCGGATCAATACGATCAGGTGATGTTGCTGTCATACCAGCAGGCACTCCCTTCCATGAAGACAGTGCATCCTTGTGCAAAGCACTGGCAGATGTAGCAGAACCAGCACTCATCAATGACTGATAAGGACCATCCATCGTCTTTCCACCAAGGCTGTAAGTCATCAAGATATTAAGACTTAAATCCTTCCAACGCAGGTTAGAACCGAATGAGCCATAGACAGATGGCAGTGCTGTACCAGCCCATACACGACATGCATAGGTCGTTGTAGTAACATATTCCTTACCATTGATATCAACAACAGCACCTGCAGCGCGAGCCGAAGTAGCCTTATCCATATCAATATCATAGAGTGACTGACCCGTCATCTGATCTACACCAGCAAAGTGATAAGTGTACCATTCATAGGCAGAATGTCCTTCTGAATAATTCTGTTGACCATGAAGAATATCCTTTCCACCAGGTAATTTGATTACTTTATTGTTCAATGTTGTAGCATCAAATGCTAAGTTCCACGTCCAATCTTTCGAACGAACAACATCTCCGTTCACCATAAACTCGAAACCACGGTTAGAGATTGTACCAATATTCTGATACTGACTGAGGTTTGTTAGGGCATCTCCATAGAAAGAACCAGCTGACAATGGGAAGCGAACCTGGAACAACAAGTCCTTTGAACGCTTATCAAAATAACCGATACTGAAGTTCACACGATTAAAGACTGTACCTTCAACGCCGAGGTCAAAGGTCTGGGTTGTCTCCCATCTGAGGTTATCAGCCGCCAACTTCTGACGTATCAAGGCTGGTTCTCCAGCATTCTTCTTGATATAATAAAGTCCCTGATAGCCATAATAGTCTACCGCTGCATCATTTCCAACTTCACCATATGAAGCACGAGCACGCAGAGCATCAACCCATTTTACCTTCTTCATGAACTCTTCTTTCTTAATATTCCAGTTCAAACCAAAGGAGAAGAAGTTACCCCAACGCTTATCCTTATGGAACTTAGAAGAGCCATCACGACGATAAGAGAAGTCAACAAAGTACTTATCAGCATAATTATAACGAGCACGTCCGAGATAAGACTCTGTTCTATAAGCCTCATTATAACCACCAGTAGTTGCATTCTGAACGAAGTTATTCAGCACTAACAGACCGTCAATTGCGGCATCTGTATTCATCAGACTTGAATATCTAACCTTCCAGCTATAGTTCTCGTGACCGAGAAGTACATCAATATGGTGATCTCCAAATTCATGTTCCCATGTCAAAAGTTCCTGTCCTGTATAGGAATTGAACTGAGAAATTCTCTCCTTCAAACGTCCATTGTTACCAGCACCATCACCGATATTAGGGTTATCATAGGACTGTTTATTAGAGTTAGCATGCTTCATGCTCACCTTACCCAAGAAAGAGAAGCCGTAAGGCAATGTGATCTTTCCATAAATCAGACCATCAAGTACATTTCTACGGTTCTTGTCATTATCATGTCGTAGCTCATAAGCTATATTACGGTTCGACAGGTACTGAGAGGTAACATCAAATTGTGGATTCCCATCTGCGTCCAAGACGTAAGAACCATCTGCATTATGGAGATAATAAGGATAGATTGGTGCCATGTAACGGGTTACATAGAAAGGATTGCCATACATAGAACCAGAAGCATTACTATTATAGTTCTGGATGGCAGAAGTACCAGAAAGGTTCATACCTAACTCCAGCCACTTGTTTGCATTATAAGTAGTATTAATACGACCAGTGAATCTTTCATAGCCAGAATTGATGATATAACCACGCTCATTCAGGTATCCTGCAGAAGAATAGACATTGAACTTATCGCTAGAAACAGCAGCAGAGACATTATACTCCTGTCGATGACCTGTACGTTCAATAGGTTTCTGCCAGTCAAGGTCAGTATATTCAGGACGCATGTGGGCTATCAGCTTGCCATTAGCATCAAAGAGCGCATCTTCAGGACCATCATAGATATTCCATTTCTTCTTCAAAAGGTTCTTGGTTGCATATGCTGCGGCATCTGCCTCACTAGTAATACGCAAAGCTTTATTAGACAAAGCATAATTCTTATAAGCCATCCATGATGCTTCCATCCACTCATCAGGTCCTAAACGGTCATACTCGGGGATACCACGTCTATAGAATCCCTGATCAACCTTCAATGTAATAATAGGTTTAGAGGCATACTTGGCCTTCTTAGTAGTAATAAGAACAACACCGTTTGCTGCTCTGTTACCATAGAGAGCAGCAGAAGAAGCATCCTTTAAGATAGACACTGACTCTATATCGTTAGGGTTCAACTCTGCAATATTGCCAGAGTATGCTGTACCATCAACAATATACAGAGGCTGATCAGCACCACTTACCAACGTACCTACACCACGTATATGAATTTTTGGAGCTTGTCCAGGTTCACCATACGTATTGTTAACCTGTACACCAGGTGCTGATCCCTCCAAAGCACCAGTCACTGACGTACTGATACGATCAGAGATTTTCTTCGAATCAACCACTGCTACAGAACCAGTAATTGACTGTCGTTTAGCTGTACCATAAGCAACAACAACGACTTCATCAAGGTTCTTGTTATCAGGGTCCAACGTAATTTTCATATGGGCAGCCGCTGTAACAGTCTTTGTGTTCATACCAACGTATGAAACAACTAACTTTGATCCTACAGATGTTGACAGTGTAAAATTACCATCGACATCAGTAACAGTACCGTTCTGGGTACCAGCAACAACGATGGATGCGCCAATGACTGGTTGCCCATCCTCCGAAGATACTACTATACCGTTAATACTTGTTTGTGCAAACGCCGTTCCTAAACTTAGGAACATTGCTGCCAAAAACACAATTAGTCTTTCCTTCATAAATACTCCACTTCGGTTAATAAATTATTTAATTATACTCTATTCTTTATTTATATCCCGAAATAATCTTATACCACGCCTAAAGGCTGACTAATCTATGTCCACAAATTTAATGCACTTCTGCTAAATACACAAACTCAACCTACCAAAGCACCCTAAATTTTTATATTTATTAACGTATCAAAAAGAGTAGGAAAACTAATACTACACCCGTTTCTAACGACAAAAGCGCCATGTCTTCAAGGGTTTTTCATAGATTTGGAGGTTATTTATTAATCTTACTATTCGCTAAACTCACCCTTGTTTTATCCGTCTTCTTCAGTCCTTATGAAAACAAAGCTTTGAAAAAACTAATGACAACAACACTTTGACTTAAGAGAATAGTGTGTTAACCAATATTGAATTTAAACAAATTAATTGTCAAACAGTATTTAATTTAAAAACTAAAGCTGTCAACTAAATCCAGTACATAGTAGAGAAGATGAACAGGACAAATAACTTTTGCCCAACTATACCTTTATTATAAATAAGCCCATAGTTAGTTACAGCACAAAAAAGCGGCTCCCTACAAAGGGAACCGCCCATATTTACATGATAATCAGATTAATTATTCAGTTGTAAAGTCTCAGCCTTCACACCAAAAGAGCCTGCTGAAACACTAAACAGGAAGTTGAATGTGACGGTTTTGGTAGCCTCATCATAGGTACTTCCACTCTGGTCATTAGCTGAAATCATACCATATCGAGGATGTTCACGACCCGTTACGATGGTTTGAGGATAGACTGTAACCTTCGTTCCATTAATACTGAAAGCAAAACCATGGTCTACTCCCCACACATCCTTAATACGATAGCGACTGCCGACTTCGGAATATTCAACGTTAACAGTACCAAGATCACCGAACATATCGGAATGATAAACACCCGTGCCATAAGGCTTGTAATCAAGTCCAGCAAACTCTATGCTTTGAGAAGTCTTCGTTCCACCTTTTACAGCTACAACTGTTACGGCATAAAGTCCGTGCAAATTAGTAACATACACATCCTTATAGTCAGATGCCTTCACGTCAACCTTCGTACCATGAGCAACAACATACTCTGCATAAGCATCTGCAGTCATGTTACGAGCTTCCTTTTCTGTCTTCAATTCTGCAAGATAATAGACCTCCCCCACAGCTGCATTGGTTGCTACACGAAAGAGACAATCATTATCAGAGTTGTATCCTGCACCTGCAGTATATTGATACACTGTAGCTATAGGAGTACCGTCATTACCTGGATCTGTACCGACCTCCTCCCTACAACCCGTGAGAGCCATAGCTGCAAGGACAAGCATCAGCAAGCTTTTAATATATTTCTTCATATTCATTATACATTATTGATTTAACTATTATTGAAATACGAATGGAGCAGAGTCACCTGTTGGTTGCTTTGGATCAGGGTTCTGAGTCATACCACCATTGTAAGAAGACTCTGTATCAGTGAAGGTCCATACCATCCAACTAGGGATTTCTTCCACATTCCAACGAGCATTTTCAGTGTGATTCGTTCCAGCATAGCTACGAATAATACCCTTATTAAGACGTTTGATATCAAATGTTGAGAAACCTTCTCCCCACAACTCTACACGGCGTTGCCACCATACCTCATTCTGGAAAGCAGAAGTTGAATTATTATAGTAAGCATCATTGTGCTGACCATAGGTGAAATTCGGATCACGTGTCTTAGCAAAGTCTATTAACAACTGCTTACCACGAGCCTCATCCTGCATACCAGCAGCCTCTATTTCAATGAGTTTCATCTCCTCAACACGCATCAATGGCACTGACACACACCAAGCTTCATACTTAACATCAGCCTTTCCTGCAGCATTACGGAACTTGAAACACATACCGTTTAAGCCATAACCATTTGCTTTACCACTCTCATACACACGCTCAGGATAGTTCGTATACTCTGCTAACTTCGTTACAGCATCAGCCTTTGACATACCATCAAGATCGAAAGTCAACCAACATTTCTTGCGGAAGTCGGTTACTGGGATCGTTGTATAGAGATGATGATCAATAACATTCACACCTCCATAGTTAGAAGCATAACCACCGCCGAAGCCGTTCTCTGGCAACATCACCGAACCCCAAGAGCAGTCACCGTCGTTATCAGAGATATTAATATCGCTGGATACAAACTTCGTTGCAAACATCCATGAGCTATTAGGAGTGTTAAATCCATTATCACGGCTCAGATAGTCAGTCTCGCTCATCATAGCATAACCTTGTTGTGCAAGCTTAGCATACTTCTCTGCATTCACCCAATCTTGCTTCTCAAGATAGGTACGTGCTTTCAAACCATAGACAACACTCAGGTCTGGCACATACTTATCAGTACGATTATAAGTGGCAAGATACTGTTCAGCAGCATCAAGATCCTTTAAGATAAACTCGAAGGCCTCATCCCATTTCATACGTTCTTGATGGATTGCTTCCTCAATAGTACGGTTTTCATCAGCTTTAATCGTAGTTAAAGCATTATGATCGACGATATAAGGCTTAGAAGCATACATGCGTACAAGGTCGAGATAGAACATAGCACGCATTGCATAAGCAATACCTGTACCCACTTTCTTGTCTGCTGGGGGCTCTGCATAATTATTAGCGCCCGCATTCTTTATAACATTATTACAGTTGGTAATCCACTTATAATATACTGTCCATGGGAATTGCGAAACCGCATAACCAGCTGATAGGTACTTTACATTCTGATACCAAACCTGATAATGGTTGTTACTACCCGTTGCAATAACGTCTTGTCCCTCTACATCACGTGTCAAGAAGAAACTTGTGTAACCATAATCCCAAACATTCTGGTTATTACCTGGACTATAATCTCTCTTACCACTAAGTCCTGTAGTAAGACCACTCACCATATTGTCAAAGGCATTTGGAGCTTCTGCCACTTGATCAAGGGTAGCTTCACCACCCAGTGGTTCAACTTCCTCAATACAACCTGTAAGCATCGAAGTGCCTATTGCTGCGAGGATAATTGCTGAAAATATCTTTTTCATTGTCTTTTCATTTTATTGTTATTAATAACGATGTGCGAATCATCTCATTAGAAAGACAACTGCAAACCACCCATAATCGTACGTACAGGTGCATAAGCGTTGATACCTGCATGAGACGTTCCCTGGAAGCTATAACGTGGATCAAGACCCTTACGAGCTGACCAGAAGCAGAGGTTCTGACCTTGTACATAGATGCGAATCTTACTCAACATCAAAGCCCGAGCTATCTTTGCTGGAACGCTGTAACCAACAGTAAACGACTGGAAGTTAAGATACCTTGCACTTGTAAGGAAACGAGTAGACTGTGCCGTCATATCCTGATCAGTATACATAAAGCGTGGAATATCACTTGAAGTGTTATCAGGTGTCCATGCCTTCAGGATATCTTTTGACAGATTATAGCCTTCGCTCTTCGTTGTTACGTTACCCATCAAGCCAGCATAACCAAAGTCATAAATCTTACCACCAATCTGATAATCAAAAATCAGGTTGACATCAAAGTCATATACACGTAAAGATGTTGTGAAACCACCATTTGCTACAGGCAACATCTGGTGTGTATACTTAGTAGCCTCACGCCAATCAGTTGTTAAGAATGAATGTTTTGTACCAGGTTTACTACTAACAGACATCTTTCCTGCCTTATAATCATTATATATGTCTTCATCAACCCAATACTGTGGTAATCCCTTATCGTTCACACCAGCATAATCAGCCAACATGGCATTATACAATGGCTGTCCCTCAGCATACCACATAGGAACGTTGAATCCAGCATTTACATCAGCTTGAGAGAAACCACCATACTGTGCGGTCTTTACAGGGTCAAGCTTCAAAGCTTTTGCTCTGTTATGTGAGATATTAGCAGATGCACTCCAAACAATATTCTTTGTACGGATGATATCACCATTTAATGTGAACTCAACACCTGTATTACGGATATCACCAAGGTTACCATAGTAACCACGAACACCCATACTTTCTGGAACACTAAGCCAGAAGAGCATATCCGTTGTCTTCTTGTTATAGAAGTTGAACTCACCATTCAAACGGTTCTGGAAGAGGTTGAACTCAAGACCAAGGTTGAAGTTGGTTGTTGTTTCCCATGTAATCTTAGGGTTACCAATACCCGAGAAAGAAGGTAACATTGACTGTCCGCCACGTACAAGTGTGTACATGTCGATATAGTTGAAGTTTGGAATACCATCATTACCTTGCTGACCAATAGATGCTTTCAGCTTCAAATTATCAACCCATTTCGTATTTAGATCCTGGAAGAACTTCTCTTTACTAACAATCCATGCACCACCAATACTCCAGAAGTCACCCCAACGGTTCTTCTTAGCAAAACGGCTGGAAGCATCACGACGATAAGAAGCCTGTGCAAAATATTTCTGATCGAAGTTATAAAGGAAGTTTGCAAAGTAACCTTCTACGTTGTAATTCCGCTGATATGAATAGCTATTATAACGGTCAGCGAAGGCATTGATCTCCTGAATAGCAGGAGAGAAGCCACCACGTGCCAATGCTTCGAGGAAGTTATAATTCATCTTATACCACTCATGACCAACCATCAGCTGTACATCATGCAATCCAAATACCTTATGAGCATTCAATGTCTGTACGTAGTTCCAACGATAACTAACATCCGTATACTTATCAATACTACCATTTGTTGCAGCAGCATTACCAATAAATGGATTCTCATAATGAGAGAAACGGCTCAGAATAAGTGTAATAGAGTTCGTTGAATTAAACTTCAACCATGGTGTGAATGTAATGTCAAAGTTCAATTGTCCTTGTAACTGGTCAAGGATATCATTCACCTTATTATACCTATTAGAACCCAGAGGGTTACCTGTCTGACTAAATGGGCGACCATTCAAGCCCTGGAAGTTTGTTGCAGGTACACCGAAGTCATACTGTGGATGTCCGAATCTATCTGTTGCAATGACAGGATTACCGTTTGCATCAATCGTACGCACATAGATTGGATAGATAGGAGAGATATACTGTGTGAAATAACCAAGGTTACTAGCATTTGAATTCGTATTACTCAAGTTTGGATTTGATTCACGATCAGCATGTACATAGCTGGCATTTGCCAATAGATGCAACCAGTCTGTTGCCTGATAATCAGCTTTCAAACGAGCTGTGAAACGCTCATAACCAGAGTTCTCAAGCACACCTTTCTCCTTCAAATAACCAATACTTGAATAGTAACTAATCTTAGAGTCACCACCACTTATGTTAACATTATACTCCTGACGGAAGCCATGACGATAAGCAGCATCTTTCCAATTATCAGGAAGAATATAGAACTTCTTTCCATTATATTCATACATACGGCCCAATGTAGCCTTCGGATTCAGCTTGCCATCAAGACCGATAAGGTTCTCACCTGTAGGAATCGAATAAGGATTATATTGTAAACCAAAGTTGGAGTTGGTGATAAAATTATCATTAGCCCACTGATTTGCCTGCTCGCGTGTCATACCTTTCTTATAGAAAGCATAGTTATAGAACTGCTTATAGTAAGCTTCCATATACTCTCCTGGATCAGTAAACACGTCATAATCTTGGATACTACGGCTTGTAACACCCCATTTTGACTCAACATTAATAGTAGCTTTGCCTTTACCTTTCTTCGTTGTAATAAGAATAACACCAGCTGCACCACGTGCACCATAGAGAGCAGCAGATGAAGCATCCTTCAAAACCGTTACACTTTCAATATCATCCTGTGGGATATTACTCAAAGAAGCTGGATAAGGAGCACCATCCACGATAATCAACGGAGTCGTTGAAGCATAGAGAGAAGCAATACCACGAATATGGATACTTGCATTGTCAGCACCAGGAGCACCAGAGCTACCCGTCATTTGTAAACCTGGAACAGAACCAACAAGAGCATCTGCAACGTTAGTAGTAATCTTTTTCTTTAGGTCACCAGAGTTGACAACTGCTGCAGAACCAGCAAATGAAGCTTTCGACTGTGTTCCGAAAGCAACAACCATCACCTCATCCATAACTTTACCGTCAGGATCAAGCGCAATTTTCATCTTTGCTTTACCTGTCAGCGTCTGTGTTTTCATACCGATGTAGGAAACTGTAATCTTCGAACCAGACTTTGCGGACAATGAGAAATGTCCATCAATGTCAGTTGCAGTACCGTTCTGTGTTCCCACGACTAAGATAGACGCACCAATGACAGGCTGTCCATCTTCAGAAGAGACTACAGTTCCGCTAATCTCAGTTTGCGCCAGTGCAGTTCCTAAGCATAGGAAAAAACCAGCAAAAAACATAATTAGTCTTCTTTTCATAAAATCAACTTTTTGTTAACAATTAATATAATTCTTTTGAAGTTTAGGCAATATGTATTTATGGCATTGCGAATTACATGGTAATAGTCAGTGAGTATTTTCGATCGGCTACAAATCTAATATTGTTTTTCTTAACTAACAAGTAAAAATAAACATAAGTTTAATATTTTAACATTAATTACGAATAACAATACTAAAAGTGTAAGGTTTTACCACATCAAACACACAACATAAGCTAAAAATAGCATCGAAAAATTTAATATTGTAAGTTATACACAACATAACAGATTGATAGTTAGATTTTAAATAAATAGCTTTTATGAAAAGATATAGCTTACATTATGACAACAAGAATTATCTATAATATGTCAAGGAATTATCTATAGTTACAAATTCCAACTATACTTCAATACAAGATAACCTTGTTAAGATCAACAAAAGGAAATACATCCCTACAAACCCTATATCATTTTAAAATTAAGTTACTGTCACTTTTAACACTTCCTACAAGTGTTTTATTATAAAGAAGTTATAGGCGTAAAGTGAGTGACACTAGTGACAGGAAAGTTAAAACTGGGTTATTAATAAAAGAAAAAGCCATTTCAAAATCTATTATTTGATCTTGAAATGGCCATTTCTTCATCCTTGAGAGGATTTTAGTACTTACAAATTAAACACATTAAATAAAATGTGCATCTAATATATCCTCTTTGGACATAAAGGTCTTAATTACTATACCCTGGATTCTGTTGTTTTTTAAGATTAGGATTAGCATCTGTCTCTCTACTAGGGATGGCAGCTAGCGACTTAAAGAAGTCACGGTTATAACTACGCACCTCAGTTGTTAGGATATCATGCCAACCACGATCAGCATCATTAGTGTAGCGGGTAATAGTCTCATTGTTACGCATAGCGTCAAAGAAACGCTGTCCCTCACCAACAAGTTCTTTACGACGTTCCAACAAAATGCGCTGTAATGTAATATTTGCCGCTGTTACCTGCTGTGCAGTATCGCTCGTACGATTCTTGATAATATCATTCAAATACTGTGCAGCCTTTGTTGTGTTACCTGATTTAAAAGCTGCCTCAGCTGCATTGAGATAAACTTCTGAAAGACGAAGAATAGGTACATTAGAATAACGTACATCACCATTTGCAGCTGGCATCTTATTAAGATAAACTTTCGCACCATTAAACACATGTTTTTTATCAGCTGATGGTGCAAGGAACACATCAGCGCGTACATCATGTGGGTCCTCAGCAAGAAGTTCTACAAACTTCTTCGTGGCACAAACATCACCATAACCCGGAACACTCGGACGATTCTCTGCATACAGATATGCAATACCATTACGGTCGTTCCAATCGTTAGAATTTGTTATAGCTAATTCGAAAAGCATCTCTTTTGAGTGATTCTTATCATCTTTCTTCCACGCATTTACATATTCATCAGCTGCCCAAAGAGTATTTCCTGAGTTATTAATAACATCTTCAGCTGTAGAGAGAGCATCTGCCCAATCCCCCTTTGTTAAATAGACACGTGAAAGCAATGCCTTAGCAGCATAAAGTCCCATGTATCCGACCTCAGGGCTAGTTGCTAACTTACCAGAATTAATTGCTTCATTCAGGTCTTTGATAACCTGTGTATAACATTCGGCAACTGTACTACGACCTGGCTTCTCTGTTGCTGCAAGTGTTTTGGTCACTAATGGCACACCTAACGAAGCGCCATTGTCTTCAGTATAAGTCTTACCGTAAACACGTGTGAGGTCAAAAGTTGCCATTGCACGAAGTACCAAAGCTTCTGCCCTATATTGGTCTATTAGAGCCTTTGCATCTGCATCATTTGCATCTGTCAACTTACCTCCATCTGCAGCTTCAATGATATGATTAGCCGTCTGAATAACAATATAAGGTGACTGCCATATACCATAGGCATTGAAGTTAGAAGCAGAGGTATACTCCATCTTGTAGTAGAATGAAGCACGATTACTACCATACTTTGAGTTATACTGTAAATCCTCTCCGTGCATCTCACCGTAAAGGAACATCTGCTGACCGTAATAGTCTGAGAAATTTGATGTACCCTTTAAGGCAGCATACATACCAGTACGAGCCGTACCCAAGTCTTCACTATTCTTAATAGCTGTCCCTGAAGGTACTCCATCACTTGGTGTCTGGTCAAAGAATTCTTCACCACATGATGCCAAGCCGAATAATACGGCTGTAGCAAGCATGAAGCTATATATATTTTTATATGTTCTTTTCATAACTAATAGTTTCCATTAATTAAATTAGAATCCGAGTTCAATTCCGAAAGTGAAGGTACGGAGTCCAGGAGTCTGGAACGTACAAACACCATCTACACGCATCTCTGGGTCAACATAGAGATCCTTAGACTTCCATGTAAGCAAGTTGCTGGCTGAGAAGAAAGCACGTGCCTTGCTTAGTCCAAGATGTGACACCCACAAAGTCGGGGCAGTAAAACCAAGAGTAAGACTCTTTAAACGGAGGTAATCCGTTGGCATCAACCAGCGAGAAGAAGTCTGACTGGTATTTCCATACTGGAACACTGGTTGTGATGCACTAGTATCTCCAGGACCCTTCCACATCTTATTGACATCATAATAAGCAGGAACCTGACCACCAAAGGTATAATCACCATTGTCATGTTGCCATGAAGCTGCATCATAAGCTTTTCCTCCAAGAGAGAAAGTGAAATTCAAACCGAAGTCAATGAACTTCCATGTGATATTATTGGTAAAACCACCCTCAAGCTTTGTCTCATGGTTACCAATGATAACCTTATTAGCCTTGTTAGGATCTGTTGTGGTATTACGTGCATTACTAGTTCCATCATTAATATAGAACAACTCCTTACCAGTTGCTGGATCAACACCAGCATATTCAAATCCGTAGAAGCTGTAATAAGGTTCACCTACCTTATGGATACGCACACCACTGATAATCTGATTCTCATCACCATAAATCTTTGTCAACTTATTATGGTTATGACCAAAGTTCAACATAGTAGTCCATGAGAAATCTTTCTTCTGTATATTATTGCTCTGGATAGTAACCTCATAACCATTGTTTCGTAATGAACCAACATTGATAGGAGATGTTGTAGCTGTAGAGCTACCATCATAATAACCAGGAACAGCAGACATTGGTAAATCATAAATAAGATCAGAAGTAGTACGAACATAGTAATCGAACGTTACAGAGATACGATCAATGAATGTGAGGTCGAGACCAACGTTGAATGCACGGTTCTTTTCCCACTTCAGATTAGGATTAGCGATACCTACGATAGCCATACCCGACTTACCATTATAGTACTGACCATACTTATAAAGGCTCATATAGTCATAATAATTACCAGGTAATGTACCGTTGACACCGTAACTCAGACGCAACTTACCATCACTAAGTACTTTCTTCACAGGATCCATAAACTTCTCAGCTCCAAAACGCCATGCTGCTGATAGAGACCAGAAGTTACCCCAACGATTTTCCTCAGCTAGACGGCTACTACCATCACGACGGAAACTAACACCAGCATAATACCTATTATCATAGTTATAGTTCACGCGGCCTAACCAGCTTGCAAGTGTATAACCACGGGAATCACTACTTGCACGAGTAGTTCCAGCATTTGAGAACTCGTATAAGTTACCAGGGTAATCACTACCATTAAGATAGTTGTACTTTACAATGTACTTTTCAGTCTCATAACCTAAGAGGGCATCAATATTGTGTAAGCCAAAATTCTTTGCATAGCTCAACTGTGTTTGCCCATTTAACTGGCTAATAGAACCATTGTAGCGTTGTGCATTACCAGCAGGTCCACCATCATTAGAATAACGATCCCAAAGAACATCTTCATTATTAGAAGTGTAATCATAAGTCACTTTCTCGCTCAAATGAAGTGCATCCCATATGTTCCAGTCTAATTTCAATGTATTGAAAGCTCTCTTGATATCTGTCTTATCATAAGTATGAAGAGCCTCATAAATAGGGTTCACACTAACGATACTGTTAGTTTCTGGACCAGAAGCAAACGACCCATCAGGGAGATAAGCAATAGATGAAGGACTTTGCATAAAAGCATAGTTAGCAATTGGATTACCATAAGAAGCCCCTCCATCACTTGTAAGGCTCTGATTCATCTTTGTAAAGAGTGACGAATAAGTCAGCACGAAACGACCAAACTTATGGGTAAGGTTTGCATTACCAGTGAATCGTTCCATACCTTGATTGGCAAATATACCAGTCTGCTTCATGTAAGAGAGTGAAGTATAGAACTGAGTATTATCATTACCTCCACTTAAACTTACCTGATAATTCTGGTGATGACCTGTCTTTATAAGAAGTTTCTTCCAATCTGTCCAAGCATTGATAGCCTTACCACTTGCATCATAACCAACAACTGGTTTTTTAGCAAAATCATCAATATTGTTATCAGCAAAGGTTATTGCATCAGCTTCTGATTTACCCTCACCGTATAGAGCATAATTCTTTAAACCTTTGTAAAGCAAGCTACGACGTGCATCACCTCCTAAGACAGGACGATAATCAATAGCTAAGTTTGAGAAACCCCAATCACTACGGAAATCAACATGAGTTTTACCTTTCTTGCCACTCTTAGTAGTAATAACAATCACACCATTTGCTGCACGAGAGCCATACAAAGAAGCCGCTGCAGCATCCTTAATAACTGTGATTGATTCAATATCATTACTATTCAGTGTTGCTAATGCATTCGTACCAGCTTCATTATAGTTACCTTGACCAAAGCCATTGATATCACCTGAAAGCATAGGTGTACCATCAATAACATATAATGGATCATTACCAGCATTAATAGAACCCATACCACGAATACGAATATTGCTTACTGAACCAGGAGCACCAGAAGCACTCGTCACTGTAACACCTGGAACAGAACCCGCAAGTTTATCCTGAACGGATGCTACAGGTACATCAGCAAGCTTACCAGGGTCAACGTTAGCAGCAGCACCAGTAAAACTTGACTTCTTAAAGTTACCATAACCAGTAACGATCACCTCGTCTAATGAGCCTGCCTCAGGTTTCAAAGTAACCTTCATTCCATCCTTTGCAGGAACAGTCTGGGTCTGTAAGCCGACATATTGAATACGCAACTGAGTTTTGCCCTCAGGTACCGTGAGATGGAAATTACCATCAATATCTGTCACTGTACCCATCTGTGTTCCAACAACAAGAATAGAAGCCCCAACTACCGGCTGCTTATCCTCGGAAGAGATTACAGTTCCGCTAATCTCAGTTTGCGCCAACGCTGTCCCTACACATAGGAACAAAGCGGCTAAAAACATCATTAGTCTTTTTTCCATAAATACGCTCTTTTTATATTAATTATATGTATTATTTCCTAAGACAATCTTTATATATCTTGAAAAAGCTTACAGTTTGTAACTTATTAAACAAGAGTATTTAACAATTCACAAAGATAATGTAGCTATATTAAACATCCAAAGAAAAGTAAAATTTTAAATCTTATTTTTACATTTATTAATAATTAATATGCAAAAAGTGATAGTTTTACGCATAATAATTGAATAATTCAAGGCTTTAAGTTGAAAGTTGTTTGTGAATAACAAGCTTTAAATTCTTACTAAATGGCATCATTTAGTCTCTGCAGGAGTGTTTTTCATGCCTCTAAGTATGACATTATCGACAGATTATAACCTTAACATTTATGACCATCATTGCATTTTATGCATGAATAGAGTGTATAAAGAAGAGCAGTATCAAACCATCTGAAATACAGGTGAGGAATAGCCTTTGTCAAAATAATTACAAACAGGAAAAGAAAAGGTGCTCTTTTGCAATGTAAAAGGGCACCTTTTGCAATGTAAAAGACGCCCTTTTGATGTGTAAAAGGGCATCTTTTGAAGAGCAAAAGGGCACCTTTTAAAAACGAAAATATAACTATCTGACTTTCTGTAGATTACAAAATACAAAATAAACAAATTCCGTTGATTTCAAGAAACCAACGGATAAGAAACTTGTAAGGTTATTTCAAAAACCCCTTAATAACACGCTTTAAAAGTCAAAACTTAGTTGTCCATCACCTAAGAGATTATAGCTCTTGCGATGATAGGGTGTAATGCCATGGTCACGAATGGCTTGCCGATGCTTCTTTGTTGGGTAGCCCATGTTGGATTGCCAGTCATATTGAGGATATTCTTTTGCAAGACTGAGCATATAATCATCACGATAAGTCTTGGCAAGAACTGATGCAGCAGCAATGGAAAGATACTTTCCGTCACCCTTTACTATCGTGGTGAAGGGTAAATCCTGATAAGGTTTGAAACGATTACCATCCACTATGACGGCTTCAGGACGCAAGGAAAGCTGGTCCAAAGCACGATGCATTGCCAGAAAGGAGGCATTAAGAATATTGATTTTATCGATTTCCTCTGGTGTAACAATACCCACTGCCCATGCCAGAGCATCACGCTGGATAACCTCACGTAGGGTATAACGCTTCTTGGCTGTTAACTTCTTGGAATCATTTAACAAGTCATTCTCGTAATCAGGAGGGAGGATTACGGCTGCAGCATAGACACTTCCGGCAAGGCATCCCCTACCCGCTTCATCGCATCCTGCTTCAACAAGATTATCATAATAATGACTTTTCAACATAGAACAAAGTCCTTTAACTGTTAATAAACCTTTCGTTTTAAAGTTAAATAACAAAGAAAATTTTTAGAGTGAACATCCTGTGCACACCGTGCTACTAACTTTGCAAACGTAAACCACAGTTTGTTTTACACCTTATTATATATATAGCAAATAACAATAAGACAAAGAATATGAAAAAGGAAATGACTTTCACGGAGCAGAACACATCGTATAATGACCTCAGTAGACTTTTCAGCGATGGCTGTGCATGGCTTCAAGCACCTGTAATGTGGCTTAGAAGATATTACAGTGCCATACTTGAACGTGAAGTAAGTACGAAACAAGCATCTTACATCACGCAAGCACAAGTGGCATTTGTATTTGCTGCATTCCCTATTATGTCGTCCCTCTTACTACATCTTGCTGCCGTTGTTTGGTTTGCAGCGAGCATTTACATGTGCAAGAGGGCCTAAAGGAATCAGAACATCTGTACCACTCGCTTGATACCTGACACCAAAGCGTCTACTTCCTCACGGGTGTTATAAAGTCCAAAAGAGGCACGAACAGTTCCGAGAACACCCAAGCGATCCATCAAGGGCTGGGCACAATGATGACCAGTCCGGACTGCAATGCCAAGTTGATCGAGGAGTGTACCGAGGTCCATGTGGTGGATATTGCCTACATTAAAGCTGATAACGGCATCACCACTATCACCAACATGCCCGTAGATGTGCATTCCTTCTATCTCACACAACTGCTGAAGGGCATAATGTGTGAGGTCTTGCTCATGCGCAAAGATGTTATCCATTCCCAAAGCAGAGACATAATCGAGGGCTTTGGCAAGTCCGTGAGTAGCTACATAGTCGGGAGTTCCGGCTTCAAACTTCAATGGTGGACGCTCAAAGGTGGTCTTCTCAAAGCTGACATGCTCTATCATCTCACCGCCACCTTGGTAAGGTGGCATCTTGTCGAGCCACTCTTCTTTACCATAAAGAACACCTACACCCGTAGGACCATAGACCTTATGCCCACTGAAAGCAAGGAAATCACAATCTAAATCCTGTACGTCAACAGCAAAATGCGGTACGCTTTGTGCACCATCAATCATAACTGGTACACCATGTTCGTGGGCTATCCGAATCATTTCCTTTACTGGATTGATGGTGCCAAGAACATTACTTACCTGCATTACACTGACGAGTTTCGTACGTTCGGAGAAGAGTTGCTCATAAGCCTGTAGGTCGAGAACTCCCTCATCGGTCATCGGGATAACCTTCAAAACAATCCCTTTGCGCTGTTCTTGCAACTGCCATGGAACGATATTAGAGTGGTGTTCCATCGTAGAGACAATCACCTCATCGCCTGCTTGCATACATCCTTCAGTGAAGCTGGAGGCAACGAGGTTCAGACTCTCCGTCGTTCCACGTGTAAAGACAATCTCCGTAGTGGAGCGAGCATTGATAAACTTCCGCACAGTTTCGCGTGCCGCCTCGTGTAAGTCAGTTGCCTGTTGCGACATCCAGTGTACTCCACGATGCACATTTGCATTCACATTAAGATACTCTTCACGCATGGCGTCCAGCACACAGAGCGGTTTCTGCGTGGTAGCACCATTATCAAAGTAAACCAACGGCTTACCATAGACGGTGCGAGAGAGTATCGGGAAGTCTTCTCTAACTTTATTAATATCGTACATCTTCTATTGAGTTAATGGGCCATATTAGGCCTATTGAGCTAATAAGGCTATTGGGGTTATTGGGCTAATAAGGCTAATTAGCCCAATAAACCTTAGACCTAATTACTTACACAAGTTGCAACCCTCGCACTTATCAAGCTCACCACGGAAGCGCTTTTCTACCAAATGGTGGAGACGGTCACGCAGTGGTTCGAGTTCCATCTTGTCGATGACTTCATTGATAAAGGCAAATTCAAGGAGGAGTTTAGCTTCTTTTCTGTCGATACCACGTTGCTCCATATAGAAGAGAGCGGCATCATTGAGCTGCCCAACCGTTGAGCCATGATTACACTGAACATCATCAGCATAGATCTCAAGCATTGGCTGCGTGAGCATTCGAGCAGTCTTGCTGGCACAGAGGTTACGGTTATTCTCCTGTGAGAGCGTCTTCTGTGCGCCCTTACGAACGAGTACACGACCTGCGAAAGCACCCACGGCATTCTCGTCGAGTACGTACTTATAGAGTTCGTTGCTTGTGCAATGAGGTACTTGATGGTCGATAAGCGTATTGTTATCAACATGCTGATTCTTGTCAGCAATCACACAACCATTGCAGAAACACTCGCTGCCCTCACCTTTAAAGACAAGGTCGAGCATATTTCGGGTTACTCCATTGTGCAACGTGATGACGTTATGACTTGCACGTGAATTGCGTTGCTGTTCGATATAAACATTCGAAACACGTACATTCTTAGCATGTGTTTCTTCCATACAGTTCAGTTCCAGGTTCGCATTATCGCCCACAAAGGCTTCGATCACCTGTGTTGCAAGGAAGTTTCGGTCGTCAGCTGCGTGGTCACAGAAGAGGAATTGAGCCTTAGCACCTTCTTCGAGCACAATAAGTACACGACGATTGACCATCAAGTCAACATCAGAACGGAGGATATTTATTACCTGCACCGTACGGTCAAGTTGCACATTCTTAGGCACATAGATAAAGAGTCCATCTTGTGCTAACATCGTATTCAGTGCCGTAACAGCATCTTTCTCAGTGTCAGCCAGCTTACCATAGTACTTCTTCACCAACTCTGGACGCTCTTTAGCCACACGACTCAAGCTATCAATGACTACTCCATCGTTGAGTTTTACGTTTGGAAGTGCCTTCGTATAGAACTGATCGTTGACTATAAAGTAAAGAGACGTGCTGAGATTGGGCACATCACATCTGAATGTCTCGTATGGGTCAACGGGTATTTCAAGCCTGTTGAGGTTCAAACCATAATCTGGTTCGAATAGCTTTTGCATGTCCGTGTACTTATAGCGTTCCACCTTCTTGGTAGGAAAGCCCAGCCGACGGAAATCGTCAAAAGCCTTATCGCGCACCTCATTCATCACAGGAGCAGCGTGATCCTTTATGATTTGCTGCGCCTCTGTGTAGAGGTCTATATATTGTTTTTCGCTTTGCATGTTTGTTTTAAGAAGTTTTGGAGCAATGAAAGAGCAGTCTTTGTAATCCTTTTTTACCGTTTATTACGACCAAAATAGTAGTTTTATAACTCACTGAAAACCATCATATTACAGACAATCAAAATTCTCTTATAAGATAATTTAATTTCTCTTATAGGACAATTTGAATTCTCTTATAAGACAATTTCAACTTTCTACTAACTCTTTTCCTACTCGCTCCATTATGTAAATACTTTTTCTTACACGACGTTATCAGTCGTTATCCACTTCTTCCTTTATCCAATCGTAACCGCGTTGTTCAATCTCCTTCGCCAATTCTGGGCCTGCCGTCTTCACGATACGACCTTTATAAAGAACGTGAACAACATCTGGTTTGATCATATCAAGCAGTCGCTCATAGTGCGTGATGACGATGTATGAGGTTTTATCAGTATGCATCTTGTTAACGCCATCAGCTACAATGCGCATAGCATCAACGTCAAGACCGGAGTCCGTCTCATCCAAAATACTAAGCTTTGGCTCCAACATTGCCATCTGGAAGATCTCATTACGCTTCTTCTCACCACCCGAAAAACCTTCGTTTACACTGCGACGAGAGAGTGTAGAGTCCATCCCCACCAACTGACGTTTCTCACGCATGAGTGCCATAAACTCAGCAGCCTTCATTGGATCTAATCCTTCATAGGCACGCTTTGCATTGATAGCAGCCTTCATAAAGTTAGTCATACTCACGCCTGGTATCTCAACAGGATATTGGAAAGAGAGGAACAAACCCTCGTGAGAGCGGTCTTCCGGCTTCATCTCCAATAGGTTTTTACCATTAAAAATAGCCATACCATCGGTCACCTCATAGAGAGGATTGCCCGTCAGTACGGCACTCAGTGTTGATTTACCCGAACCATTAGGTCCCATAATAGCATGCACCTCACCATCTTTTATCGTGAGGTTGATACCTTTTAATATTTCTTTTCCTGCGATGGTAGCATGCAGGTTTCTTACTTCTAACATATTATTTATTCTTTACTTTAAGTTTGTGATTATTATATCAGCAACTGTTGACAAAATAGCAGAGAAGATACCGAATCCAGAATCATGTTCTCCCTCTACCATACGAGCACGCTCGGTAGCTGCATCTTGCTCGGCAAATACGGACTGAGAAGGGTCGCTATCACCAAAGATAGACTTCGACTTCTTTTTGTAGTGAGGTAATTCACTGATAAATCCTGAGCCTGTCACTGTGCGGAAAAGCCTTACATCATAAGGTTTAGGCGTATGAGCGACTCCCATAACAGAATGAGACTCACGAATAGTATCGCTCTTCACTTTCATACTAACAAGATACTTCTCCCACGTCTTTGGCTCCCATGTCTGTGCTTGAAGTATTGTAGTGAACAATAGAGTGCATACTAAAAGAATGACCTTTCGCATACGTTTTGACTACTTTATCCTACCGTTCCTTCCAGTGTTACAGAGAGAAGTTTCTGTGCTTCAACAGCAAACTCCATTGGAAGTTTGTTGAGAACATCCTTCGCATAACCATTGACAATCAAGCCGACAGCATCCTCTGTAGGAATACCACGCTGATTACAGTAGAAGAGTTGGTCCTCACTAATCTTCGAAGTGGTTGCTTCATGCTCAACAATAGCAGTATCGTTGTGGATGTCCATATAAGGGAATGTATGTGCACCGCAATCGGAACCTAAGAGAAGAGAGTCACAACTTGAGTAGTTACGAGCGTTCTCCGCATTGGCTGTAGCACGAACCAGACCACGATAAGAGTTCTGACTATGGCCAGCAGAGATACCTTTCGAGATGATTGTACTCTTCGTATTCTTACCCATGTGAATCATCTTCGTACCCGTATCAGCCTCTTGGTAGTTGTTTGTCACAGCAACAGAATAGAACTCTGCCTGTGAGTTATCGCCTTTCAACACACAAGAAGGATACTTCCAAGTAATAGCCGAACCCGTCTCTACCTGTGTCCATGACAGCTTAGAGTTCACTCCACGCAGTTCACCACGCTTTGTAACGAGATTCAAGACACCACCCTTACCGTTCTCATCACCTGGATACCAGTTCTGAACAGTAGAGTATTTCACCTCTGCATTGTCTAACACAACGATTTCAACTACTGCAGCATGCAACTGATTCTCATCACGCATAGGAGCAGTACAGCCCTCAAGATAGCTAACATACGAATCATCATCAGCTACAATCAATGTACGTTCGAACTGACCAGTGTTGATCGCATTGATGCGGAAGTACGAACTAAGCTCCATCGGACAGCGGACACCTTTAGGAATATATACGAAGGAACCATCACTAAAGACCGCAGAATTGAGTGCTGCAGAGTAGTTGTCACGATAAGGAACAACACTTCCAAGGTATTTACGCACCAAGTCAGGGTGCTCTTTGACTGCTTCACCAATAGAACAGAAGATGATTCCCTTCTCTGCTAACTGCTTCTTAAAGGTTGTCTTCACTGATACTGAGTCCATAATGGCATCAACAGCCGTTCCACTCAGTGCTAATCGTTCTTCCAAAGGAATACCTAACTTATCGAAAGTCTTCTCTAACTCTGGGTCAATCTCCTTATTCTTAGGCTTCTTCGCCAACGGATCAGCATAATAAGAGATATCCTGCAAATGTAGTTCTGGCAAATGCAAGTGCCCCCACGTTGGTATAGGGAGTGTCTGCCAGTAACGGAAAGCCTTCAAACGAAAATCGAGGAGCCACTCTGGTTCCCCTTTCTTCTGCGAAATAAGTCGAACGACATCCTCGTTCAGACCTTTCGGAATGACCTCCGTATGTACGTCGGTTGTAAAGCCAAACTCATACTTTTGCTCTGCAACCTTCTTTACGAATTCATTATTTTTGTTCTCTGACATTTGTTTTTGGGATTAAAAAGAGAGGGAGTTTATAGGAGTTAATGAAGTTAGCAGGGATTAAAGGAAACTGGAGAAGTTGTTAAAAGCTAAAGGAGTAATAATAGTTAGAGAAGTTAAAAGCAACACTTCTGTCTGTACTAATACCACATACTCTTTATACTCGTTTCACTTAAACCTTCCTTTTAGCAGCCCTAAACATACCATTCACATTTCTTATACCTATCATTTAACTCATGTAAATCTATCGTTTAGTACCCTAAGACAACAGACTATGAGCTTCCACCGCCTCTATTCTCAATATTTATAAATACACAATGTGAACACACAAAGAGTATGCCACACATATCAACGGCAACATTTGTTACCATAAACAAAAACCGTCTTTACTCCTCTGCCGGAGAAAAGACGGTTCTTTTATTTTTTATAGTTTCTGTTCAACCTCAATCTCCGTGAAGGTTTCGATGATATCACCCACCTGTAAATCATTGTAATTGACAAGTGATATACCACATTCAAGTCCTGTAGCGACCTCCTTCACATCGTCCTTATAACGCTTCAAAGCATCAATAGGAGCTGTATGGATAACGATTCCGTCACGGACTACGCGACCTTTATCCTTGCTATGAACCTTACCTTCGGTAACCATACCACCAGCAACAGTTCCAACCTTGGAAATCTTGAAGACCTGCTTAACCTCAAACTGACCAGTGACAATTTCCTTCTTCACCTTGTCAAGCATACCCACCATCGTTGACTTCACATCGTCGATAGCATCGTAGATGACAGAGTAAGTATTGATTTCTACACCCTCACGGTCAGCCAAGCGACGTGCATCAGCAGAAGGACGAACCTGGAAGCCTACGATGACAGCATCAGAAGCAGATGCTAACATCACATCATTCTCTGAAATCTGACCTACGGCCTTGCTGATAACATTCACCTTCACCTTCTCTGTTGACAGCTTGATGAATGAGTCAGACAATGCCTCGATAGAACCATCGGTATCACCCTTCACGATGATATTCATCTCATGGAACTCACCACGAGCGATTCGGTGAGAGATATCAGACAGAGTAAGACGTGTCTGTGTACGCAAACCCTGCTCACGTTGCAACTGCTCACGCTTGTTAGCAATCTCACGAGCCTCCTGTTCAGTCTCCATAACATGGAAGGTATCACCTGCTGTTGGTGCCCCATTCAGACCAAGGATAATAGCTGGTTCTGCTGGTCCTGCACTCTCGATGCGTTGGTTACGCTCATTGAACATAGCCTTAATACGTCCCCATGAAGTACCAGCGATAACGTTATCACCAATCTTCAACGTACCATTAGACACAAGAACCGTACTTACATAGCCACGACCCTTATCAAGAGAAGACTCAATGATAGTACCTGTAGCCTTGCGGTTAGGGTTAGCTTTAAGATCCATCATATCGGCTTCAAGAAGGACTTTGTCAAGAAGTTCATTCACTCCCAATCCCTTCTTAGCACTAATCTCTTGACACTGATACTTACCACCCCACTCTTCAACAAGCAGATTCATCTGTGACAAGTCTTCACGTATCTTATCAGGGTTAGCTCCCGGCTTATCAATCTTATTGATAGCGAATACCATTGGTACACCAGCAGCCTGTGCATGTGCAATAGCCTCCTTAGTAGTAGGCATGACTGAGTCGTCCGCCGCAATGATGATAATCACGATATCGGTAACCTGTGCACCACGAGCACGCATAGCGGTAAAGGCTTCGTGACCCGGAGTATCAAGGAAAGTAACCTTACGGCCATTCTCCAATGTCACACTATACGCACCAATATGCTGGGTAATACCACCTGCCTCACCAGCAATCACGTTCGTGTTACGGATATGGTCGAGCAAAGAAGTCTTACCATGGTCGACATGACCCATGACAGTAACGATAGGAGCACGTGAAACGAGATCGTTCTCATCATCAACCTCCTCGCTAACAGCCTCCTGTACCTCAGCACTGACATACTCTGTCTTGAAGTCGAACTCATCAGCAACAAGGTTGATAGTCTCTGCATCAAGACGCTGGTTGATAGAAACCATGATACCGACAGACATCAATGTTGAGATGACATTCGTTACAGGAACATTCATCATTGTAGCCAGTTCAGAAACAGTAACAAACTCTGTCAGCTTCAAGATCTTACTTTCCTTACGCTCTGCCTTAGCCTCCGCATTCAGACGCTCTTGAACAGCATCACGCTTCTCCTTACGGTACTTAGCACCCTTCTTGTTCTGGCTCTTACTTGTCAGACGGGCAAGTGTCTCCTTTACCTGGCGTGCTACAGCCTCATCATCAACCTCTAATGGTTTCTGATTACGGTTGCGGTTCTTCTTACCACCGTTCTTATTATTGCCGTTATTGCCACCCTTCTTACCATTCTGGTTCTGCTGCTGATTAGCTGCAGCATTGATGTCAACACGTTCTTTATTAATACGAACACGTTTCTTCTTACCCTGACCATTATTCTGACCAGCCTTCTCTTCACGCTCTTTACGGCGTTCTTCCTTACTCTTCTTCTTAGGACGAGTACTCTGATTCAGCGAACTAAGGTCAATCTTACCCAATACATTCACCTTCGGAGTATTGAGCATTTTCTTCTCATTCTTAGTCTGGAACAGACCATCTTCCTGCTTTTTATCTTCCACAACAGGTTCTTCTTTAACAACAGGTTCAGTCTCAGTCTTCACTACAGGAGCCTCTTTCTTTGGAGCTTCAGCCTTCGGAGCCTCAGATTTCTTCTCCACCGGAGCCTTAACAGGTTCTTCAACCTTATTTTCAACAGGCTTTTTCTCCTCCTTTGCTATAGGCTTCTCAACTGTAGAAGGCTGTTCTTCCACAACATTCTCCTTCGCTGGGCTGACGGCAGCAGCCGCTTCAGGAGCAGACTTCTCTTCGGTAGGAGCAACAGATTTCTTAGCTGTCGGCTTATTCAGTTGGTCAAGATCAATCTTTCCAACTGGCTTATACTTTGGACGGCCAGAATCTAATATAGCTTCTGCCTTATGGTTATTACCAGAAGACTTTTTCTCCTTAGGCTTCTTCTGGAAAAGCTTGGCAGCATCTTTCTTTACCTCTTGATCATTCTTGAAGGCACCAACAAGAGCCTTATACTGCTCCTCACTGAGTTTAAAGTTAAGATCACTCTTTACCTCACCCAGTTCTGGTTTCTTCTCTAAGAACTCCACTGCCGTTTGAAGTCCTACGTTTAATTCTCGAATTGCTTTGTTTAATCTGATGCTCATTAATTTCTTTTTTCGGTGTTGGGTGCTAGTTGTTGGTTGTAGCCTTTTGGTAGAGAGGGGTTCCGAACATGGAGTTGCTGAATAGTCACACCCGTTAGCTTCCAGTCAACAGCCATCGCCCACCAACCAATCACCTTATTGCTCGAATTCTGCTTTTAGAATATTCAATACATTATCAACTGTCTCTTCCTCCAAGTCAGCCTTCTCTATCAACATCTCACGTGGAGCGTTCAATACCTGGCGAGCCGTATCAAGCCCGATACCCTTAATGGCATCGATAACCCACTGATCAATTTCGTCAGAGAATTCATCCAAATAAATATCCTCCTCGGCATTCTGTTCATCAAGCTCACGGAAGACATCAATGGTATAACCGGTCAACATACTTGCCAGCTTAATGTTCATACCACCACGGCCAATAGCAAGACTAACCTCTTCAGGCTGCAAATAAACTTCAGCCTTTTTGTTCTCTTCGTCAACCGTCAAGCTGCTGACCTTAGCAGGAGAAAGAGCACGTTGAATAAAGAGTTTTGTATTGGCTGTCCAGTTGATAACGTCCAAGTTCTCGTTACAAAGCTCACGTACGATACCATGTACACGACTACCACGTACACCAACACAAGCTCCTACTGGATCAATGCGCTCATCGAAGCTCTCAACAGCAATCTTTGCACGTTCACCCGGCATGCGGGCAATCTTACGAATTGCTATCAAACCGTCATTGATCTCTGGCACTTCAGCCTCTAACAGACGTTCCAAGAACTCTGGAGCAGTACGGGAAAGGATAATCTTTGGATTGTTATTCTCATTGTCAACACGAAGGATTACGGCACGTACCGTCTCACCCTTACGATACTGATCACGAGGAATCTGCTCACCTTTAGGAAGTATCAGCTCATTGTTTTCATCATCAACAAGCAGCACTTCACGCTTCCAAGTCTGATAAACCTCACCAGAGATAATCTGTCCAACGCGGTCCTTATATTTATTATAAAGTGAGTCATGCTCCAACTCAAGGATCTTTGAAGCAAGCGTCTGACGCAGGTTTAGGATAGCACGACGGCCGAACTTATTAAAGTCGACCTTCTCACTAACATCCTCACCAACCTCATAATCCTGTTCTATCTTACGAGCCTCTTTCAGGGCAATCTCTTTATTTTCATCCTGAACTTCGCCATCTGCCACAACCACACGGTTACGATAGATTTCAAAGTCGCCCTTATCTGGGTTCACAATAACGTCGAAGTTTTCATCGCTACCGAAGATTTTGGCAAGGACATTGCGGAAACTCTCTTCCAACACGCTTACCAATGTCGTACGATCGATACTCTTGGTGTCTTTAAACTCCTTGAAAGTCTCGATCATATTCGGACGTTCTTCTTCTACTTTTCTTGCTGCCATAGCTTTACTTGAAACTTATTATGTATTTTGTATATTTTACTTCATCCATCTTGTACGCATGGTCTACATCCATTTTCACAGGACGCTTCTTTCCTTCCACATGTACTTTTTCATTGACAGCCACAACAAAGTCGTTGCCATCAACGCTCTTTAATACGCCTTTGACTTTCTTTCCGTCCTTATCCAGCACCTCAACTTCTTTACCAACGAAGATCTTATATTGCAGTGGAACCTTGAAAGGCTGTCCTAATCCAGCTGAACCAACCTCAAGTTCATAGTCTTCTTCGTCACGTGAGAGTCTATCTTCTATATACTTACTCAACTCCACGCAATCTTCAATCCACACACCATCAGCATGGTCAATCTCAACAACGATCTTGTCATCGGAACTGATTTGGATATCAACCAAGAAGTAGTCTTTTCCTTCCAACCACTCCTCTACAAGGCTCTTTACTACGTTTTTATCTATCATAAGCGTTTAAATATGAAAAATGAGGGACTACCAAAAGTCCCTCATTCCTCTGAACGTGTGCAAAGTTACGAATATTTTTCGATATACACCAAATGTTTTCTGTTTTTTATCACCTACCTATTGTATAACAGAAGCTATCAGAAAGGAGTGATACAGGTGAGTCCCTCACATCAGACCAGAACCCATCTGACATAACAACGCCTATGGAAAAGAAGTAGCAGAAAAGCCTTCCTTGTAAAATAAAATCAACGACATGCTTTCCATAGGTCCTCTTTTGCAATGTAAAAGACGCCCTTTTGCAATGTAAAAGATGCCCTTTTGAGGTGTGAAAGGTGCTCTTTTGGAGCGCAAAAGGGCACCTTTTATTTTCGGTTTTGTAACCTATTGGTACAGCGTGAGTT
>ERZ773265.137-NODE-137-length-48862-cov-12.994591_pt1 | contig 48862 bp, 32 predicted proteins | sample MGYA00580512_ERZ773265 | MGnify/ENA primary metagenome ERZ773265 (study PRJEB29015, sample SAMEA2738169) | human oral metagenome | biome: human oral; feature: human-associated habitat; material: saliva | place: China | collected 2183 ... | reverse complement strand
GAACATTGACAATCAACGTCGCAAATGACGCGCTGCTCCAAGCTCCCATCGCGCGCGATGACGTTGTTGCGGCCTCGCAGCTGCCGGCAAAGGGCGGCACTGTGAAGGTCCCGGTCTTGACAAATGACGAAGACCCGGATGGTGATGTCAACAACCTGCGTGTGTCCACGAAGGCCGCAGGCGTCGAAGTGAACGGCTCCGACCTGATCATCACTCCACAAGAAGAGCGCATGATGGTCGTCTACACGGTTACTGACGCCGACGGTTTGAGCTCTTCGGCAGTTGTTTCCGTACCCGGACTTAAGCACAACCAGCCGACCATCGATACCACGAAGGTTCCCGTCAAGGTGCGCGCCGGTGAAGACGTCACCCTAGATATTTCCGACTACGTCATCGTTCGTGAAGGACGCAGCCCGCGTATCACCAATGCTGCAACGCTTCGTCCTTCTGCCGGCATCGATCAGGGAATGACCTTGAGCGATGAGCGGCACGTGAGTTTCCATGTGAATTCGGAGTGGTCAGGGAAGTCATCCTTCTCCTTCGAAGTCTCTGACGGAGCTGCGGGTGATGACTCGGCCCTGACTGCGACCTTGACTTTGCCGCTGAAGGTAGAAGCCACGCAAAATCAGCCGGTTTCCTTCATTCCTACCGCCATTAGGGTGGCTGCCGGAGAGGAAGCAACTGCCGTGGACCTCGCGCAGATGGTGCGAGATCCAGAAGGTGCAGACCCAGCGGGATTTAAGTACGACATTTCTAACCTTCCCGAGGGCGTTGCAATCAGCCTCGATGGGCATATCCTGCGAGTCCGAGCTGATGTGGACCGACCAAAGGGTTCTGTCGGTTCGGTAACCGTCAGCGTTGATGACGGTGCGGGTGCAGTGAGCGCTCAGATTCCGATCACTGTTGTCGCATCGACCCGACCGCTAATTCAGGTCTCGGATGCGCTTTTGGAAGCGGCACGTTCGGGTGGCCTTGAGGCCGTTGACCTGACGCGCTACACGATCAATCCCTTCCCTGAGACGCCAATCCGTATTGTCGGCGCTTCAATTCAGATCGGTGAAGGAAAGGTTGATCCCCAGGGAACGAACCTTAATATCACTCCTGCGGTTGGCTTCCGCGGACAGATGACCGTCCGTTATCGCCTGATGGATGCAACGGGAGATCCTGACCGTATCGTTGAAGGCAAGGTGCGTTTGGTGGTCCGTGACCGTCCTGACGCTCCGACGAATGTCTCACTGACTGCGACCGGCCCGGGCTCTGCGCTGGTGACCTTCCAGTCGGGTGCCGATAACGGTGCGACCATTACCGGTTTCACTGCGACGGACCGCGCAACGGGTCGTAGCTACCCCTGCGAGTCCGGCTCATGTGAACTCAGGGGTCTTGAGAACGGTCTGCGTCACTCCTTCACCGTTGTTGCGCATAACGCGGTCGGTGCTTCAGATCCTTCCGCAGCCTCTCCCGAGGTCCTCATCGATATGCGTCCCGAAGCGCCCCTGGCGCCTAGAGTTGAGCCCGAAAACGGTGCAATTGTCGTGAAATGGACACCACCGACCAACCAGGGTTCCGCTATCAGGAACTACACGCTTTACGTGTACGAGAACGGCGGTGCACGCCAGATTGAGGTCCCAGGCGACGTTACCGAATGGCGCGTCGATGGATTGCGTAATGGCCAGACCTACTCTGTCGCAATCTCCGCAAAGAACGGTGCAGAAGAACCTTCACCGACCTCGCAGAACTCCGCGAAGGTGACACCCTTCGGTCCTCCGGATCGCACCGATGGAGTCCGCGTCGAAAACATCGGCGGACAGGGCAATACCGGACGCGTCCGTTTCACGTGGACAACACCGCGTACAAATGGCGCGGAAATTACTCGCTACACCATCGATGTCAACGGTCGAACCGTTGGTGAAGCTGGTGGGGATCGCAATGACTACGCTACCGATCTGCCCGTGGGTGAGAACTACCGCGTGAAGATCCGCGCGTACAACTGGAAGAACGACAGCTCAGAATCCGATGAAGTCGCCTTCCAGGTCTTTACCTCGCCTCTCAACCCGAATGTGGGCTCCTTCTCCTCGGAACCGACTGGTAACCATGGAATGACGAAGGTCAGTGGCCTCTCTGTTAATCCTGGACAGGGCTTCAATAGCCGCAATCTTCACCTCGAGTGGTCGCACAGTGCTGGAGGTCCCTGGAACTCTGTGACCAGCGGTGAAATCATCAATATTGGTTCCGATGGAGACGTCCAGATCTTCATTCGCCAAGTTGGTAACGTCAATGGTCAAGAGGTTGCTGGTGGCGCGGTTCCCGTGACCGCGAAGGCGCTTTCTGCCCCCACGAAGCCGACCTACACGGTTGCGGTTCACGAAGGAAGCGTGACAGTGAGCTGGAATGCGAACCCGCCTGCCGGATATCTTGCACCCGATCAAGTTCTTGTCTGGCAACGGGTTGGTGGCGTTGAGACAGAAGTTCCTCAGGGAGCAGTTCTCAATGGCAGCGCAACAATTACCGCAACTGCAGGTTCGGCAATTGAGGTCGGCGTGGGCGCACGTAACTCGCTTGGAACGACGTGGGGTAGCTTGGCCGGAACCGGAACCGACACCGCAAAGATTAACGTTCCCGGTACATTCAGCGGTTCAACATCTCAATGCACTGCCGCGAATGCTCGTGGGGCAGAGCTAGCGGAATGCCAGATGGTCAGCATTACATTGCCCTCGACATGGGCAAGCGATGCAGTGCCACTGCGATGCTCGATGTGGGATGACTTCTCGCAGAGCTACGCGACCTTCACTCCTCGAGGAGGACCAAATTCCACCTTCGAAACGGGCGTTCGACTCAGTAAGGCAAATTCGGGTAATCTTCCGATTCTGCTCGGCCGAGTCACCTGCTCAGTTGCGAGGTAGCCGTGCCGCTTTTCGTTTCCAACTCATACGGGGGACTAACCCCCACCCCTCAACAAGCCAATCACTCGACACTGAAAGATGAATGGAGTCCCTCCCATGGCGCTTAGCTCGCAAGATGCCCAGCGTTTCGCCGAAACCTTCGCCGGTTTGGTCGGCGGTATCTCCCAGGCGCTGCTGGACAAAGAACCGGTGATTCGCCTGGCTCTGACGACTATGTTCGCCGGGGGACACCTTCTTCTTGAAGATGCTCCCGGTACGGGAAAGACCGCTCTTGCTCGCGCGATCGCAGCAACAATTGCGGGCACGCACTCTCGTATCCAGTTCACCCCCGATATGCTCCCCGCGGATATTACGGGCGTGAATGTCTACGACCAGAAGAACAACGAGTGGCACTTCCGTTCCGGCCCGATCTTCGCCTCTATCGTCCTTGCCGATGAGATCAACCGTGCCTCGCCGAAGACTCAGTCTGCTCTCCTTGAGGTCATGGAAGAAGCACAGGTGACGGTTGATGGCGTCACCCACGCCGCGCCTCGTCCCTTTATGGTTATTGCAACGCAGAACCCGGTGGAACAAGCTGGAACCTATCCGCTGCCCGAAGCGCAGCTCGACCGCTTCTTGATGAAGGCCTCGGTCGGCTACCCCTCGCGCGCGGCGATGGCTGAAATTCTTGACGGTTCTGCGGCCCCCGACCGTTCTAAGCGCCTCAAGCCGCTTCTTGAGAGCGGACAGGTGGTTCGCCTTTCCGAACTCGCCGCGCAGACGCACACCGAGCGTGCAGTGTTGGATTACGTTGCCGCCCTTGCCGAGGCCACGCGCGACGATGATTCCGCTACCTTGGGTGTGTCGACCCGTGGTGCTATCGGTATGGTTCGCTGTGCACGAGTATGGGCCGCAGCTCAGGGCCGTCACTTCGTGCTTCCCGATGACATCAAGGCCTTGGCAGCTCCCGTGTGGGCACACCGAATTGTTGTCGATCCCGACGCGGCCTTCTCCGGTGCAACCGCTCAAGGTGTTATCGCGCGTGCTCTTTCCTCCGTCCCCGCCCCGGCGGTGAGCGCCTGAACATGCGCATCAAGGAAGTCCAAGGCGTGAAGGTGGGTGATCGTGGCTAAGCATTCGGCTCCGAAAGCTCCTGCCGCACCGCGCACCTCCGGTTCGCGCCGCGGTGCAAAACACCCCGGAGGAGAGCACCTCGACAGCGGAAAACCTCGTCGAGGAAAACGCTCCTCCGCCAAACGAGGCGCAGGTTCAAAGGACGCAAGCGCACGCTCGTCAAAGAGCTCAGTCTTCGCCTCGGCGCGCGCGAATGTGAAGACAAGCTTGGGCGGGCTTCGCCAGGGTATGTCGCGTTTCGCGCAATCTCTGGGGACTGCTCCGGGTGTGAAGTACCTGCGTCATGCAGCTCGCTCGGTGACCTCGGTTGGCTGGGTCGTGCTTTTCTCGGCCCTCATTGCAGCCATTGTGTCTCGTGCTTTTGGTTGGGTCGAAGCCTTCTTCGTCGCCTGCGCATGCCTTCTTGCCTTCCTCATCGCCGTTGTGTGGGTGATTGTTCCTTCCCCTCACAAGGTTTCAGTGCGACTTCCGCGTCAGCGTATTGTTGCTGGTCAAACCGCCGTTGGTGAAATCACCGCTGAAAATATGTCGGATCGCCGCGCGCGCTCAGGTCTTATCGAACTTCCAATTGCTTCATCTGCACTTCAGTTCCTAGTTCCTCCTCTTCCCGGAAAGGGAGTCTGGAGCGAAGTGTTCTCCGTCGTTACCCATCGCCGAGGCCTGGTTACCGTTGGCCCAGCACGTGCACTTCGCGCTGACCCGCTGGGTCTGATTCGTCGAATTGGCACGTGGTCGGAGCCGGCGACTCTGTACGTCCACCCGAAGACCATTCGCGTTCCTTTCGATGCGACGGGTATCCACGCCGATGTTGAGGGTGTCACGACTGCGAAATTGTCATCCTCTGATGTTTCATTCCACGCGCTTCGTGATTATGTTCCCGGTGATGACCGTCGAAATGTCCACTGGCCAATGACCGCTCATATCGGGCGCCTTGTTGTTCGCCAGTTTGAGGAAACGCGACGTTCGCACCATTTGGTTGTTTTGGATACGCGTCTGGGGCAGTGGAATGACCGCGATTCTTTCGAAAACGCTGTATCGATTGCGGCTTCTTTGGTCGTTGCCGACATGGCTGCTTCTCGGACCGTGTCTTTGACGACCGCCACCGATTGGGTCACGACCAGTGCTGCAACGCGCATGCTCGATGCGATGTGCGAAATTCATGACTCGGGTGAAGCTGATCTGATGGCGCGTCTGCGTGAGGCAATCGCTAAGCGTCCTGGTCTTTCGGTTGTCACGATCATTGCTGCGCCAACGGTTGATGACGATCAGGCTTCGCACCTGTTGAACGCCATTCCGGTTGATGTGCGCAGTGCGGTGGTTCGAGTTCGCCCCGGCCATCCGAAGCTGCGTCGCTTGAGCCACGGAACTTTGGCAGATTGCCCGACTCTTGAGGATCTTCCTCGATTGGTTGCTGCGGGAGGTCTGGCCTGATGTCTCAAACCACCACCGGTTTTCACCTGGGCGCTCGCGCTGGCTTCCAGGTCTCTCGTCGAGGCCTGCCGTCCTGGTTCCTCATTGGTTTAGTTCTGCTTTTCCTTCCCACCATTTGGGTTCACGAGGCCGTTTTTGGGTCGTGGGTCGGCTTGCGTGCCGCTGCGGCTGGCGTCGCTGCGGGTCTTTTCGTCGCCTGGGCCTCGAGCTTCTGGCGCTGGGATTGGCTATCAACTATTGCCGGGCTGATCGCTGCTCACTTCCTTATTGGCGGTGTTGCGGCGTACCCCTCGACGACTTTCTACGGGCTTCCTACCCCACGTACCCTGCAACTCTTGGTTTTGCAGGTGGTCTATGCGTGGAAGGATCTGTTGACAATCACCCCGCCGGCCTCAGCCTACGTCGGTCCATCAATGGTCCCGTGGCTGAGCGCTCTGCTGTGCTCCTTCATCTCGGCGCTCTTGGTCCTTCGCGCTGGGCGTGCAATTGCTGCGGTTATTCCCGTGGCCGTTATGGGAGTTATCGGCATTGCTTGGGGTAAGGGCGGTACCTTCCCGAATATTTGGCTGATCGCCGCATGGTGGGCACTTGCCTTGGGTTGGTGTGCATGGGCAGATCAGTACCGTCGACTCGAGGCCGGCTTGGATGTTCGTGTCGGTGGGGCAGCCGCATCGGATACCTCCGCGACGCTGGGGGAGACCACTCAGGGCGGCTCTCAGGGCAGTATCCATCTGGGCCGCCAAATCGCAGGTGGCGCACTGGTCATTGCAGTTGTTGCAGCTGCCGCTATTCCGCTCACTAATGCCTATGGCCCGTGGTACACCCGCGTTGTGCTTCGCGATGTTGTCCAACCTCCGCTGGATGCGCGTCAGTATCCCTCTCCGCTGTCTGCTTTCCGTCACTACAACGTTGACTTGCAAGAGCAGAATTTGATCCACGTGGATGGTCTTCCAGAAGGCGCGCGCGTGCGTATCGGTGTCATGGATAGTTACGACGGAACGACCATGACAATGAGTGCTCCGGGAACTGGTCCCTCCGATGGCTTTATTCACGTGGGATCGACCTTGCCGCAGCAGCAGGCTCCCGAAGGTAGCTCGTCAGCCCATATGACCTTCGCGACCTCGCAGCTCCTTGGCCCGTGGGTTCCAATCGTCGGTACGCCTTCGACCATGAATTTTGATCAATCTGCGTCAGCTTCTGGTACCCAGGCGAACCAACAAGAGGGTAATCCGAATGCCGCTGTGGTGAGCACCCTCTCTGATGGTCTCTACTACGACATGTGGGCGAACGCTGCACTTGCGACATCGAAGAACGTTCAGGGCGGAACCATGGTGTACTCCATGGATTCAACGGTTGTTCCGATCTGGTCGGATGGCCAGCTCTCAGGAACCCGTGCTGTTCCCTATCGCGGCGGAGATAAAGGTGTTCCCGATTCGGTTCGTGATCTGGCAACTCAGACCTCAGCAGCCGAGCAGGGTGATCTTGCAAAGGCCCGCGCGATCGAGCGTTACCTGAAGGAAAAAGGCTTCTACTCGAATGAAGACAACGCTCAGTCGCGCCCGGGTAACCGAGCAGACCGACTGAGTCGCATGCTTGAAAGCGAGCAGATGATCGGTGACGATGAGCAGTACTCCGTACTCATGGCGCTGATGCTGCACAACCTCGGCATGAACGCCAGGGTCGTCATGGGCGCGTATCCGAATGAATCGAAGGGTGGCGATGTCGATCTTCGCGGTTCGGATGTTCACGCGTGGGTTGAGGTCGAGTTCCAAGGAGTTGGTTGGGCGGTTTTCGACCCGACCCCGCCGCGCGACCAAGTGCCTCAAACCGATGTCCCGAAGCCACGTTCTGTGCCGCGTCCTCAGGTTCTTCAACCGCCAGAGCCGCCTGAACAGCCCGCAGAACTTCCGCCGACAACTACCGATCGCGGTTCAGATTCGAATGATGACTCGCGTCTGAAGATTCCGTGGCGAATCATTGCAACCGGTAGCGGAATTCTTGCGATCATCGCAATCCCGCTTCTGGCCATTCTTCTGGCGAAGAGTCGCCGTACCAAGAAACGTCGTTGGTCGGCGCCCCCGCAGGCGCTCACCGGTTCGTGGGACGAGGTCGTCGATCTGGCGCGCGATGCCGGCGTTGTCGTGCCGACCGACCTTACTCGTCAAGAGGCCGCGTGGATGCTGACGACATCACCTCTGTGGCCAGCAAGTGCTGCCAAGAGCAGTGCCTCAACCCCTCAGTGGTATGAATTTGGCGAGGAGCTGCCCAGGCCTGTTCGGGTTGCCCGTTGGGCAGATACGGCGGATTTCTCCGGTGATGAGGTCCAGCCCGAACAAGCGACTGATTCCTGGCAGATTGTTGATGAGCTGACTCAGGAGCTGCGCGAAAATGCAACTCGCTGGACCCGGATTCGCCGTGCGCTTTCCTTGTCCTCACTGAGCGCACGCTACCGCCAAAAGCACGGTGCTTCACCGATGGGCGTACTTCGTCGCCGTCTTCGCCACCCCTTCAGAGGTAAGCAATCATGACCCCTTCGGTTCCCTCTAGGCGTCTTCCTCCTCCCGAGCTTCCCGGTCACACCTGGCTGCGAGCCCTGGGTTCTGGAGGTTTCGCTGACGTTCACCTCTACCGCCAGGAGATTCCTGCGCGTGAAGTTGCGGTGAAGGTCGCACGCTCGGTGGGCGACCAGGTTGAATACGCGCAAATCCGTCACGAGGCCGACGTCATGACCTCCATTGCCGGCCACCCCGCCGTGGTGGAGTTGTATTCGATTGGGACTTCACCCGATGGCCGTCCCTATTTGGAAATGGAGTTCTGTCCGGTCGCAAACGTTGCTGAGCAGGTACGCCGAATGCCGATGGCGGTCGATCGAGCACTTGATGTCGTGATTCGCCTGTGTGGAGGCGTTGAGATGCTCCACCGAAATGGCTATGTCCATCGCGATATCAAGCCAGCGAACGTCATGTTCGACTCCTACAACTACCCGGTTTTGGGAGACTTCGGCGTTGCCTCTCGCATTGGGGCTTTGGAAAAAGGAAGCCTGGATGGCTTCTCAGTGCTCTGGGCTCCGCCTGAACAACACAATCGCTCCACCCACGCACATCCAACTCAGGATGTGTGGGCGCTGGCAACAACCTTGTGGACATTCCTCAGTGGGCGTAGCCCATTCGAGGATCCGGTTGGTGACAATAGTGCTGCCTCGGTGGCTGCTCGAGTCTATGAGGGGCGCATTCGTGGGCTTTCTCGCCCGGATGCCCCGAAGGAACTTGAGCGCGTTTTGCGCCACGCGATGCAGCTGGATCCCCGGAAGAGGACCGCGTCAGCGGCTGAACTAGGCCGTCAGCTTCAAGACATTCAGACCCTCATGGGGCGCCCGGTCACCAAGATGGAGTTGCGTGACGGTAATACCGTGGGCAGTTTCGGGGCTCACGGCTCTTCGGTTGGCGCTGCTGATGATGGAACGGCTGCGTGGGGTGCTGTCCAGGGCGAAAATTCCCCGAATGCAGCTCAAGATGAGGCAACCCGCCTGCGTGCGATGCCTTCGATCGATGCCGAGCGAACGCGTTTGCGTGCGCCTTCCCTTGACCTGGGTCAGGCTGCCTCTTCTTCCGCTGCCGAGGCCGCAGCCCCTTCGCCTGCTTCCGTAACCAATCCGTTCGGCGCGAACGCGGCTCTCGAGAATGCTTCTAGCGGGATGCCGTCGCAGCCCACCGATGCCTCGCTTTCGGGTATGCAAGGCCCGGGTATGCAAGCTTCGACACCAACCTCGGAAAACCAGCAGGATTTCGCTGGTCTCCACCAGCAGGATGCCTCAGCGGTTGACGCATCCAGTGAGCAATTTGGTGTCGGATATGCACCTGCCCCGGACTCGTGGCATGCCCCGGGGCATACCACTCAAAACACCTTCGATACCGGTCATCCCTTGGGTTACCTCCCAGATGGTCGACGTTCAGGTCCGAAGAGGACTATCGCGATCATCGCGCTTGTCGTGATGGCAATGGTGGTTTTGGGTGCCGTCATTGTTGCAATGCTGACGGGCGGAGGCAGCATCATCGGGGTGGGCAATCAGACTGCTTCCCCTACGGCCTCGGCAAGTAGCTCTTCCACGCAGGGATCGCAGGGTGAAGACCCGATTGCAGTTCCTCCGCCTGCGGTTGACCAACTGGTTGCACGCGTGAATGGCGAGGATATCCAGTGGAGTTGGACTGATCCCGCGGTCGGGACGACGTCGGCCGGACATCGGCGTTATGTCTATACCGTTTCAAAGCCGGGGGCGGATGATGCGGTTGCTGAGACGCGCCAGAATGCGGTGTCGGTAAAGGCTGTTCCCGGTGAAGTGTGTATCGAGGTCGTGTCAGTGGCCGAAAATGGGCGCGCCTCGCAGCCCACTAAGAACTGCGTGACAATTCCCGAAAATGGCAACGCTCAGAACCAAGAGGGCGATAAGAACCAGCAGGGTAACGGCCAGCAGGGTAACGGCCAGCAAGGTAATCGGCAGAACCCACAGGGCGACGCAAATACGAATAAAGAGCAGCACTAACTACTCTGAAATTTGGCATACGCCACTTCATGCCTCTTTACTGCGCAACCTGCGAATCAAGAGCACTGCGACAACAATCGTGAGGCCCGCGCCAGAGATTCCCAATGCCCATATTCGACGAGGAGTCGTCGTATCAACCGGAAGATCAGGTTTCACCATAACCGGATCTGCGGTCTTTTGAATCGGCGGATACAAGGGGTTTTTGGGTCCTGGCATCTTCCCGTCGTTGACGAAATTCAATGCATTAAAGGGCGCAACGATTCCCCAGCCCTCTTCAGCAGTGCGCTGTGAAGGGGTTGGGCGAAGTGCAGTTGCCAGAAGGCGATACTTCCACTGATCGGGGGTCTCGTTCGGGTACCTTGCAGCAATCAACGCAACAATTGCGCCCACGTATCCCGTCGCATAAGAGGTAGAGGCTCCCTGCGTTGCGAACATGCAGTCACCGTTTGCAAAGAAGGTCGACGCAATTTGCGAACCGGGTGCAGCGATTTCTACGTGGGTTCCATGGACGACGGACTGGCTGGGGTTACCTTGCGCATCGACCGCGGTGACAGCCAAGGCCTCGGGATATCCCGCGGGGAAGCGCACCGCAGTGTCTTGCGATCCCGACTGGGTTTGTTCGACATTGCCTGCCGAGGCCACGACCAGCGCGCCCTTTGAGTGCGCGTACTGAGTGGCTGTGCGCAGGGAAACATCGTCAGAGGTCAAGGATTGCGGGACAACGATCACGCGAATTCCCTGATCCGCAGCCCAACGAATACCATCGGCTGTGCGCGCAACTGTCGGCCCCTTGCCCGCGCGCTTGGCGTCGTCACTGGAGTCAACGTAGACGCGCACGGGAACAATGGTTGCTCGCGGTGCGAAGCCGACGACACCGGAACCTGAGACCTCGCGCGCGGCGATCTGCCCCGCGATTGCGGTGCCATGTCCAAAAACGTCTTTTCGTCCGTCACCAGACTCAACCAGGTCGGTACCCGGCTCAACTGCGTCTTTGAAATGGGCATTTCCAGCGGCAACACCCGAATCGACGATCGCAACGCGCACTTGGCCCTGTGACAGTTTCAAGGCCTCTTTCATTCCGAGGAACGAGTAGGCCGAAGGTGGCTGAGTGATCCACTTATCGATACCGATTTGGCAGCCCTCTTCGGGCTGCTTTGTGGCGGATCCACGCTTTTGCTGCGAGTTCGTCTGGTCGTTTCCTTGAGTCTCACCCGGTGTGGGTGTATCCGCATATGCGGAAGGAAGCGCAACTGCGCCACACAGCGCCAGTGCGGCAAGAGCGCTCAGCGTGCAATTTGTCAGTCGATTCACTGAGCACCAACCGTTTCCCAAGCAGCAGCGGAAGTGAGTTCTTGCCCCTCAGGAATGAGCGCTAGCCATGCTGCCGGAATGGGAGAGACCGCAGTTTCGGGCAGCCCCAAGCGTTGCAGTGAATCGCTGGGGTTATTCCCCAAACCGTGGACCTTCCCGATGTCAGAGACAAACACGATAGGACCGCTTGAACCGCCGGAGGAGGAACGGACCAGTGCACCTGAACCGCCTCGAACATTGACCTCGCGCGGGTGAAGCTGAGCGAGCTCGGAGGTGGGAATGGACTTAAGAACGGTCTCTGCCTTGGAGTGGTTCACAACGAGCTGAGCGCATGGCGCCGCATCGGCCCCCAGAACTTCACCGACCTGGCTGGGCCAATCCGAAGGGATAACGCCCTGGTTATTCACCGTCAGTGATGCCAGTTCTGAGAGGTCAATTATGAGGTTTTGCGGACTTCCGCGGTCTGCCCACGAGGCCTGGTAGAGCTTGTAGGAGAAATCCGTTAGCGGAGTAATAGTTCCGTCGTCAGTGATGACGTAGCGACGCGGTGTTCCGGATTCGTCGACTTCGATGACGGTTCCGATCTGTGCTGCGGTGATTCGCGGCGACATGCCTGAAACCGGGCGACCCAGGTTCGGGATATCGACGGGTGCCAAAGTTGACCCTTCGGTGAACAAGTTCAGCCAAGCTGCACTCACCGGGGTGATGGTGCGACCGGACAGGTCGAGCACGTTAACAATGGCCTGTGCGTGCGCGATTTCGATGGGGTAGCGGACCCCGCCTGTGACCAGGTAGAGCCTTCCTTCGTTGGAAACAAGGGCGCTGGTTGCGTTGCTGAGGCCCTCGGGGTTACCAGCGACCCAAGTTTTGATTCCTGACGAGGCCGCGCACGAGGTCCAGTCGTAGGAGTGCAGTTGGTCTGCAGTTGGGATGTCGTCGGGCACATCGCTCAGACCGATCGCGCTTCCGCGGGGGATTCCCTCCAGTGAGGAGGTCGACACCGAGGAGGTCACAAGTTTTCCGCTTTCGCTGAGAAGCTTGGCGGAGGTGACGTTAGAAACGGGGCGAAGCGTTCCTTCGATCGAGTAGTAGCGTGCACCTTCACTCTTCGTGATGATGAGGTGCGAATCTTGCCAACCGCTGGGAAGGGTCGGCAAGAACCTGCCGACAGCAACTGCAATAAGGACTGCAAGTGCGGCAAGCGAGGCCCCAACGATTAGAGGGCGAGTGGTTGATTTTGATTCGAGTTCTTTTCCTCCGGGAGTACCAGAGGTGAAGGCTGTGACCAGGCGGCGACGATTAAAACGTTGCGCCTCAAGGATGTCCTTATTTGATGGCATTACAGGATCCCCCATACAAGAGTCGTGATGGGCACCAGTGCCAGCAAGCTGATAAGCGAGAGAGTGTCAGCGATTCGAGTGACCCATGGGCGCATCTTCGGATCAATAACGGTCAGTGCCAGGACAAGGCCGGTTGCAATGAAGAGCAATAGGACAATCGGAATAAGTGCCTGGGGCATGAGGATTGCACTACCGATCGCGCTCACAAGGATCAGGATGATGCCCAGAATTGCACCGATCAGGACCTCGACCCGTGAACGCAAGGACCGCGTTGAAAGCAGAAGAGCAACGCCTCCGCAGATGAGAAGGAGTAGTGAATAGCGGGTATCAAGAAGGAGCGGGACACAGATCAAGATTCCCAGCGAAGCGCCAGTTTTAAGGGAGATGGTCAGGATATGACCGTCGTTTACCTTGCGAACAACCTGGTAGGCATCGATAGTTTCGGGGTTTCCTGTCACGCGAATAGGAATTCGAGCCATCGCAAACCAGGGGGCGATCAAAATAAGCACTATTAATAAGGTATAGATTGCACTTGCCGAGCGCTGGGTCGAAAGGTGTCCAAATCCCGTAAGCAGGCCAATTGTTGCAGCTGAAAAGCCATAGGTGAGGGGCGCAGCAATGGAGCCGTGCAAGGTTTTGGGAAGAATGATCAGCAGAATTGCTGCGCTGACGATCGCTGCAATTCCAAAGCCAGCCAGCGGAAGGGCTGACCAAGAGCCAGGGATTGCGCTCATGACTGCGCTACCGGCAAGGATCGGAATTGAGTGCGCAAGAGAGAGGGGAGCGAGGCGCTGGGTTGAGCGCGAAATCAGTGCGCAGGCTAGAGAGGCCAGTAAAGTTCCGGCCAATCCGGTAATTAAACCAAGGTAGCTTCCTCGACCTCCGGTGAAGATCAGAACGGCTGCAGTGACGACTAACAGCGCTGAAGCATGTGTGCTAAGATCTACCGAATTGTCAGAATTCCATGGAGCCTGATCGTTTTCGACCGCGGTTCCCACGGCCTCGACCAAGTCGTCATAGCGTAAATCCTGTGTGCTGTCGCCGATTTTCGACAGAATCAGAACGGATCCGGCTTGGATTCCCTGGTTGATCAGGGTCTGGCTTTGGTCAAGAACTCGGCCCTGAGAATTCGTAATTCGGTATCCCTGAGAGGCAGAACTGGCCGATAATTGTGTGATTTGTGACACAATATTTGGGGCAAATTCGGCCAGTGCAACGTTCGTTGGGACCGACATGTCGACGGTGCTCTCACCCATGCGAATGCTAACGGGCATAAGGGCTGGAGGCCTGGATGCGGTAGTGCTTGCCATGAGGTTCCTTTGCTCAATAGTGCTGCCTTAAGCCTAGCTGGTTTCATGAAACCTGTATTTGCATTCCCAGATCGCTTCGATAATGTAATACCCGACATCGTGATTGTGCCCTCCGTTACAGAGGGTCGATCAATGCAAGACTTCGGGGGGACCCGAACGAAAAACTAGGAGGGTGGACCATGAGCGGTGCAAATATTTCTGCGGAACAAGCCAGCTATGATGCCATTCGCACAGCTGTCACTAACCTGCAGGCCTACCTGCAGGGCCTGAACGCAAAGGTTAAGGGTGAGGTCGCTACCGCTATCGGTGGTTGGCAGGGTGGCGCCTCGCAGGCGTTCAACTCCGTCATGGAGCAGTGGGATGCTGGCTCGTCCAAGACCACTCAGGCACTGACCGATTTCGAAAGCGCACTTGCCTCGGTCGGCGCTCAGACAATTCAGAACGAACAAGATGCCCAGCAGTCTGTTGCCAAGACCGGCGCAGTCATGCTGAACATGTGAGTAGATCGGAAAAGAAATGAACGGTGGAGATTTTCGCGTAAGCCCGCAACTGCTCCAGCAGGTCTCGGGTGATCTGCGCACGCAGGCAACCGATCTGCTCAGTCACCTTGAGCAGTTCAATAAGGACGTTGAAGCACGTAGCGCCACATGGGAAGGTGCTGCGAAGGAGTCCTACGCCCAGAAGCATGGTGAGTGGACCTCTGGTATGCACCAGATGCAGCAGGCTCTTGATGCCTTCGCAGGTCTGGTTGATCAGCTTGCTGGCAACTACGTCGTCACCGATAACTCGGGTGCACGTACCTTCAATGGCCTGGGTACTGGCCGCTGATACAACTCATGCGTAGCGCTCGTGAGTGTTGCGCGTAAACGGCGTGTGGGTGAGTAGAGAGATCTGCTCACCCACTGCCGTACTTACAACAACTTGATCGGCCAATGTGGGCAGATCGTTGAATTAGGCTTCCTTAGAGGGGAAACAGCCGTGGTAATGATCAATGTCGTTGACGGAGAGTACGGCGCTACCGCGAATACCTTGCAACAAGTTTCCGGCGAATTGCAAGGCGCAAAAATTGATGACTTGTCCGAGGCAGTAGAGTCTTCAATGAAAGGTGCCGATTCGATCGCGAAGGCAACCGAGGTAGAGGACCGTTACACTTCCCTTCTTGTCAAACATTCGGTAGCTCTTGAGGAACTCGCTCGAGCTGCACATGCAGCCGGTGTCAACCTTGCTCAGACCGAAGCAGACAACACCCAGCAGGCTAATGCTCAGGGCCAAGCCGCTCTTGCAGGGACAGCGGGGGTGACCCCAAGTCTGGCGATATATGCTGAACAAGCATCGGCGCTCAATGGTTCTTCCAGAGGTCCGCTGCGTGGGGGGTATCCGGGGCCAACCTTGCCGACGACTGCGGGTGGTGCTCAACCTGAAATGCCCGTCTATCGACCTGGGCAGGGGATGCCTCCCTACGCGCCGAGTCCCGCTGTGCAAGGTCCTGTTCCTCACCCATCGCCCGCTCCAGCTCCTGTGGCACAGTGAAGCTAAAGGCCTAAAGGCGTAAAAATGGCGTTAATGTGGGGTCAGGTTAAAATCTGGAGTTTAGACAGTTTGTCTGCCTAGGTGGGGACTGCAGGTGCTCGCAGGGGTACTCCTCTTGATTTCATTTTCAGTCGTATCGATAGAGACATCGCGGAAAAGTAATTTGTGAAATTCAACTTCTAGCGTTTGTACAAGGAACTCGAAGGAAAGACAATGTCGTTAACATGGGGCCAGATTCAGACATGGAGTTCAACCGGTTTGTCCACCTATGCGGGGACGGTTGGCGCAAGGCGGGATACTGTCGTTAAGCAGGCTGAAGCTCTTCAGGCGCGCATGAGTTCCTTCAAGGGCGAGGGGGCGACCGCGGATGCGCTGCGTCAAAAGATGGGCGTTGCGCACAAGGAATTGACGACGCTCGCCGATGACCTTCTAGAAATCCAAGAGGCCGTCAAAGTTGCATCGGGCGACGTTTCCCAGGTTGAAAGTGCAGTCAAGCTGGCGCTTCAACAAGCGTCCTCGACGCACTGCACCATTTCCGCAGCGGGAATAGCGACATGCAGTTCGGCTGGGAACTCGATGAGTGAATACACTCGGCGAAGCATTGAATTTTCGGTTAATCGATTGGTGGGGCAGGCAGTCGACTTGGCCAATACTGCCGACACGACGTTGAATGCTCGCTTAAAAACCGTCGGGACGCCGGGGAGTACCGCGAAATCGACCTCGACGCAAACTCATGATCTTTCGGACGCAGAACAGAAGAAGTTCAAAAAGATGACGCCGGAGGAGCGCGCGAGGTATTGGTCGCAGCAATCTGAGGCGCAGAAACAGCATCTGTGCGATACGTACCCGGATCTGATCGGTAACGCTGATGGCGTTGAGGGCTGGGCAAGGGATCGCGCAAACAGAAATCGTCTCCCGAAACTGAAGCAGGAAGCAGAGGAGAATGTCTCCACGTACACGGAGCTCCTGAAGATCCCGTGGATTGATGACAATACTCGTGCGCTCTATCTGAGTGAGTTGGATAAGGCAGAGAAGGCAGTAAAAGCCTATGATATTGTGCAAGAACAGCTCGACAAAGGCATAAGCCTTGAAGACTACCAGCATGGGAAGGAGGGGGATCCCGTGTCGCTCCTGACTCTTCAAAACGACGGTGGGCGAGTCAAAGCTGCGATGGGTCGAGGTGACGTTGATCACGCGAAGAACGTGGCAACTTTTGTTCCCGGTATTGGCACGACAGTCGAAGGCAGCACGGTTGAGTACATGCGACAAACCAAAAACCTCCGTAGCGCTGCGATCGCTCAAGGGAACCTGGCTTTAAGCGATGTGGCGACTGTTGCCTGGCTGGGCTATGACGCCCCGGGTGAGTTTGATTGGAAGAAGCACCCTGAGGATGTTCCGGGGATTATTTCCCCCTTCCTTGCTCAGGCGGGGTCAGATCGTTTGGCTGGTTTTATGAACGGTATGCAGGCCTCGCGTGACTACGGCGCAGGTGATGCACACATGACCCTCGCCGGGCATTCCTATGGTTCGAGTACCTCAGGCATGGCGGCAACAAAGGTCAAGTATGGCGTCATCGATGACCTAGTGTTGTTTGGTTCTCCTGGTATGGGGACTTACGATGCGAAAAACTACCACGTTGATCAAAATCATCTGTGGGTCTCGGGGGTCCCGAAGGGTGATAGTGTCCAAGGTGCGGGGGCATTCAGAGGTGGAATCGTCGGTAGCTTGGGTAAGAATCCTATGGACTCTGATTCAGGGTTTAGTCACCTCTCGGACGATGCGACAGGCTCGCCGAAATACAATAAGGATGCCCCCGAAAGTAAGCTGTCTAATTTCAACTTTGATAACCACAGTATCTATTTGGAAGACGGCACCGAAACGCTTCAGGATATCGGTCGTGTTGTTGCAGGGGTGAAGCGCTGATGCGCGCCGTGTGGCGGTCTGTGTTGGGGGCGGCTTGTGTACTGGCCCTGGCCGCTTGCTCGCCCGTCCTGAGGGATCCCCAGAGTGCGGCTACACAATCGGCATCACCATCTAAGAGCGGAAAGGCAACAAGCATGGTCTATTGGGATGGAAGCCTCCCCCTGGAGCAGCGTCAGTCCATTCAGGCATTTCAGCGTGATGAGGAGCCGAAGATTCTTGAGTTCCGTCGTCGTCTTGCAGAGGCCGGTGGTGGAGGCGCGTGGGAAGCGCTCATCTTTGGGTCCGAGATCAATAAAGAGACTGACCAATCCTCAGGCGATGATCAGCCGTCGTGGGAGCTTGTTGGGCAAGTTGTTGCTGGTCCTTATGTTCCCGTTCCTGAGGTCGAAAAGATCGGCCGTGAACTCTTGTCAGAGACGTATCCCGAGTATCAATTGGGGTCAGACAAGGGCGGGGTGCGTCAGCTTTCGTGGAGTGATCCGGTTAATGGTGGTTTCCTCTACGTGACTGTTCATGAGGGCAAAGTCACCTTAATGCGCTACCAGACGGGTTTGCGCCCCTCGGATGGGACGACTGCTAACCCTCGAGATTTCATTCCTGGGCGCGTTGATATCGATATCCCAGAGAAGTAGCTTGTGAAGCAAGTGCTGTAGTATCCATCCAGTGGGTTCAAAGGAATAACAATGTCGTTAACCTGGGCGCAGGTGAAAACCTGGAGAGCATCAGGTCTGGATATTTATGTCGGAAAAGTTGGAGTTCGTCTTGACGTTGTGGATAGACAGACTGAGGCTCTGCAGCAGCTTACGTTGTCTTTCAGCGGCGAAGGAGCAACCGCAGATGCACTACGCTGAGCAGTGGGGAAAGCTCGCTGGCAGCTCAGGAATTATAGCGACGAGCTAGGTGACCTCCAAGCTGCATTGAGAAACACGCTATTTGAGGTTGCTGAAGTAGCGGAAGCGATTAAACAGGTAGAGAAAGTTGCTGCTGGATATGGTTGCGTAATTTCCCAAGATGGAAAAGTTGCGTGGAGAGACGCGACAAGTGTGCAGACTGAAAGCTATCGACACGGTGCGGATGCGAACCTTGAACGAATGGTGGCGCGTACAATTGCATTGGCAGATTCCGCAGATAGCGCGCTCAATCAGAAGCTGAGTTCTTTTGGGACAGCCCCGGGAAAGGAACCCACGAAACCCGGACAAATTCGTGACCTATCCCAGGCCGAGCAAGAGCGTTTTAAGAATATGTCTCCAGAGGAACGAGCAGAGTACTGGTCGGCGCGAAGCGATGAGCAGAAACGTCATCTTTGCGATACCTATCCTGAACTGATTGGTAACGCTGATGGTGTTGAGGCTTGGGCACGAGATCGCGCAAATCGGTTGAATCTTGATGCCAAGGAAGATCAAGCTAAGAAGGACCTTGTTCGCTACATAGATGAGTTTAATAATAATACTCGCGATAAAGATGAACAGAAGAAGATCCAGAACAAAATCGACCGCGCAAAGTCGGATCTTGCCGCTTATGAAAAAATCCGTTCTACACTTGCGAATGGCATCAGTCTTGAAGACTATCAGCATGGGAAGAAGGGTGATCCAATCTCCTTACTCACGCTGCAAGATGATGGACGTCGCGTGAAGGCTGCTGTTGCCCAGGGCGATGTCGATAATGCCAAACACGTCAGCACCTTTGTTCCCGGTATTGGAACAACCGTCGAGGGCAGTCTTCATAAGTACATTCGTCAAGCAGGGAACCTGCGTCAGGCTGCAGCCGATCAAGGCAACATGCCCCTGAAAGACGTTGCGGTGGTTTCGTGGCTTGGTTACGACGCTCCCGGTGAACCCAAATTTGGGAATTTGGGTGATATTGCCTCGCCCAATCTTGCGAAGTCAGGCTCGGATCGTTTGGCGGGCTTCCTGACAGGCATGCAGGCTTCTCGTGAACACGGCGCAGGTGACGCGCATATGTCTCTTGTTGGCCATTCGTATGGTTCGACGACGTCGGGTATGGCTGCGACAAAGGTTCATGATGGCGTAATCGATGATCTCGTGCTCTGCGGCTCGCCGGGTATGGGGACCTATAACGCTTCAGATCTACATGTCGCTGAGGGGTATCGTTGGGTTTCGGGTGTCCCAATTGGGGATAGTGTTCAAGGTATGGGATCGATACTTCCTGGAAGGAGTATCGGCAGGGGGCACCTTGGAACCGATCCGATGGATGAAAAGACATTCACGCATCTTTCAAATGATGCGACTGGGTATGCAAAGTATAACCACGACGCGCCGCCAAGTAATTCGCATTTATGGGTGGCGATGAATTCAATTACTCTTTTAACCGGTCATTTCTGCCCATTGAATTTGATAACCACAGCGTCTATTTGGAAAAGGGAACTGAAACCCTTCAAGATATTGGCCGAGTTGTTGCAGGGGTGAAGTAGTGAGCTATCGGGGTATTGTCCGCGTATGTGCGGTACTTGGAGTGGCAACGATTGCTTTGAGTGCATGCTCTATCGGAGGTATGGGTGCCAACCAGTCCACTGCGACACCCACCCAGACTGTTAAGAAGGCTGTCTACTGGGATGGAAGCCTCCCCCTGGAGCAGCGTCAGTCCATTCAGGCATTTCAGCGTGATGAGGAGCCGAAGATTCTTGAGTTCCGTCGTCGTCTTGCAGAGGCCGGTGGTGGAGGCGCGTGGGAAGCGCTCATCTTTGGGTCCGAGATCAATAAAGAGACTGACCAATCCTCAGGCGATGATCAGCCGTCGTGGGAGCTTGTTGGGCAAGTTGTTGCTGGTCCTTATGTTCCCGTTCCTGAGGTCGAAAAGATCGGCCGTGAACTCTTGTCAGAGACGTATCCCGAGTATCAATTGGGCTCGGATAAAGGCGGTGTTCGTCAGCTGTCGTGGAGCGATCCGGTTAATGGTGGTTTCCTCTACGTGACTGTTCACGAGGGAAAAGCCACCTTAATGCGCTACCAAACGGGCTTGCGTCCCTCGGATGGGACAACTGCTAACCCTCGAGATTTCATTCCTGGGCGCGTTGATATCGATATCCCTGAGAAGTAGATTTACCGACTAACCGACAACTTCCGCTCGCCCAGCAGAAGCACCGTACCCAGCGGCACCTTGACACGTTCACCGCGGGGGAGTGGTTGAGTGGTGCCATCGGGCGCCTGCAGCCGCGTGCCATTCGCGGAGAAGGTGTCCTCGACCCACATCGCATCGCCATCAGCCGGTGCGACACGCAAGTGTGTGCGCGACAGAGAACGCGTGGAATCCGCAATTGCCACTGCCCGCGCATCAGATGGTGTCTGTTCGGGGGCGCGCCCCAACACGATGGGAGCATTGACTTCGATTCGCTGCCCATCGTCAACAATGATTGCCAGTGGCGCTGCCTGCGCGAATGCGGGGACAGAAGCCGGTGCGCTCGTTGCGGGAGTCGCCTGAGGCATCGGTACTTGCGGAACCCGTGGCATTGCCGAGGCCGAGCTGCGGCGCGGGGGAGTGGGCACCTTGGGCGCAGCCGGAGTCTGTGCAGGCTGCTGCGTAGGCATGGGGGCGGGCATCTCGCTGAGTACCTGGCTGGGAGCCTCGGGCATCGGTGAAGGTGCTGGTAGGTCGGCTGCGGGAACTCCCGTTGGCGGAACATTCAAAACAGCAGGCTCGGAAGCAGGAACTTCGGGGGACGCAACGCGCGGCCCTGCCCACTGATGTGCCGGGGCAAGTGCGGCGGGATCCATTCCCTGAAGCTGCGCAGGTGCGGCCCCAACCCCAGCCGAGGCCTCGGCAAACGAGGGGGAAAGCTGCTGGGAATAAGCGGGAGCTCCAGCGTCTGTGCGGCCAGCGCGGACGTCAAGGTTTCCCATCCCGCAGACGCGGTCAACCCAGGTTTGGCCATCTCGGGCGATCACCCAAGTGACGGCTGGGCCAATGACGCTTAGGTGAAGAAGAAGCATGATCAGGCTGTGCGCGCTCTGGCGAGCCAAGCCGGGGGCGTGACCGGCCTCGGGACCCGCATCGGTGGCAACGGGCGCCATCGAAATCGCAGCCACCTGCATGGCGAAAGCTCCGGGAGTCCTTCCCGAATGGGCGCGAATCAGAGTGCCAACGATCCATGTCTCAAGCGCAACGATTACTGCAATGGCGATCGAGGGATAGAACCACCATGAAAGCGCGGTGATTGCGACAAGGCATGCAAGGTCAATGAGGTAGGCCGTAACCAGAGCGCCACCGGTTGCGGGAGCTGAATATGCCGCAGTGGGCTGGGGGAAGCCTCGCTGGACACTACCCTGCTGAGCGGCGGCCAGAAAAGCCGGGTCCACACCTTTTGCCTGAGAAACGGGGACCTGGACTGGGGTAATGCGAAGCTCACTCATGATGCCACCTGTCGAACGAGTTCAAAAAGATCCGCGGCGAAGAACGCGGCAGGGAAAACAACAGTCAATGACAGTGCTTGGAAAATATCGGTAAAGCGCCCAATAAGTGCGGATTGTTCTTTGCCTGAACGCAGGCGAGTCCACAGAAGAGAAACACAACCGATGAAGATAAGAACAGCTGCCGCAATGGGAGTGCCAAGAAGGGCTCGGGAGGCGGGGGAAATGAGCAGCGTTGCAAGCAAAATGACCGCTCCCACGCGGGGAACAACTCGCGAGGATGCCCAGCGGCGCTCGCGGGGAACGACAACAAGCGCAATGACTGATGCACATACCAGCACCAGCGAGGCGATCTGCTGCCACGAATGAATCCCGATCATTGAGTAGATCACGGGAACCGCAACAATGATCAGGCCCAGACCAAGGTATTGGACCAGTCGAGTACGTGAGGTCGCATCAGTGACGGTTCGGTTGACGCGGCGGCCGGTAATGCGCGAAGGAGAGGGAACCTCGGGTGCGCGGACAGTGGGCGCGGAGGTCGTCACAAGGGGCATATCCAGCAGCTGGGTCGCGGGGATCCGTACTGACAAGCTGGGCGAGGCAGTGATTGCGCATACAGCGCAAGCGATTGCGAAGGGCGCAACTCTGGTGAGGGAAGCATTGAGATAGGTCAAGACAGTTGCGCTTGCCGTGAGAACGCCCCAACTGAGCGCGTGTGCGCTTGTGAGGGGAGTGGGACGCCAGAGCCAGAGCCCAAGCGCAACGCCGGTCGCTCCCCACAGAGGGAAGAGAAGTGCGGCGACCTGCGACATCGTGGAGATTTGCGAGGCCTCGAGATAGATTCCCGCGCTTCCCAGTGCGGGAAGGACGCCAAGGAAAGAGAGTCCCGCGCCGAGCGTCCATCCGGATAACAATCCCGCATTGGAGTGGACGCGTTTTTGGTAGAGGACGACAAGGCAAAGAGCAAGCGAGAGAACACCGATTGTCAAAGGCGCCCACCACGGTACGCCCGCAATGATGGTCAATAGCTGAGCGAAAAGAGTGCAGAAGATCAGAACCGCATCCATCGCAAATGCCAGCAGAGCGCAGATGCTCAGAGCAAGGGATGGGCGGAACCAAGGATCGGAGGCTCGCTCAATTGCGCGTTGTTCTTGACGCTGGCGCTCGCGGCCAGAAGTAATGGAGATAAGGACTCCCTGGGGAAGGTCAGTTCCCAAGACCGCGCCAAGATTAAGAGGACGGCCATCCGCACCGGTGATTTGCAGGCTTGGATCACTTGAATCGATATCAAGCATGGAGAGTAGGCCAGTGACCGTTGTTCCCAGCGGAACAACCAAATCTTTGACGCCGGAAGCGTCGGTGACGGTTACCGCTGCCTGTTTCTGGGTCACGCCTCCTCCTTCATGCGGTTGTGCCGGGAATTGTCCTCGGTGCCGATCCGGCTATTGATCCGCTGAGGTTCTTTCACCGATTCTGTTCAAAAGTCATCATTCAGACTACCTGACCAGATCAGTGCCATGCCACGACTGCTCGTGCTACAAGCTAGGATACATACAGAAATGAAGGAAAACGGGAGATTGCACTCCAGGAGACTGTATGGCCGTCAATGAAATGGAAGCCCCCGAGCTCCCCAGCGGTGAAATCGCTGTAGAAAAGCCACCCAGCCAGGTTGAAGCCGGCGGTATGGGTTCGATCCTTGCTACCGCGATCCCCATGATGGGCTCAATGGGTGTCATGGTCATCATGGCGCTGACTCAGGGGCAGAACACGCGAATGCTTCTTATGGCGGGCGGCATGGTCTTCATGATGCTCTCCATGGTTGGTTTCAACATCTACCGCCAGGTCTCGCAGTACCGTAATAAGGTCAACTCCCAGCGTCGCGAATACCTCTCCTACCTGTCAGAGACCCGCACCAGCGTGCGAAATATTGCGGCGAAACAGCGAATCTTCATGCAGTGGTACCTGCCTGAGCCGGACTCGCTGGTGCTTTTAGCCGAAGAAGGCTCGCGCCTGTGGGAACGCGAAGTGGGCGACGATACTTCTGTCTCCACCCGAATCGGAACGTCTGACCAGGAACTGGCCATGCGCCTGGTCGAACCCGATATCCCCCAGATGGCGAACCCCGATGTCGTCTGCCATTCGGCGATGCGCCGTTTCTTAGATGTCCACAAGATTGTTGAAGACCTTCCTTTCAGCCTGGACTTGGGTCAGTTCTCTCACGTCGAGGTCGCCGGTGATGGCGAGCGCGCTCGCGGAGAAGTCCGCTCGATGATCTGCCACCTTGCGGTTATGACGCCGGATTCGGCCCTGAAGATCGCGGTATTGACGACTCCCGAAAACCTCTCGAACTGGGAGTGGATGAAGTGGCTGCCTCATATCCGTTCCGCTGAGGTGACCGACGCTCTGGGTGGTGCACGAATGGTGTGCACCAGCTACGCCGAGCTCGAGGATCTCTTGGGCGAGGAAATGACGACCCGAGGCCACTTCCAGCCTCGAAATGACGCAAGCCCCTGGCCGCATTTGATCGTTATCACCGACGGCGCCGAGCTTCCTCCCGATTCACACCTGGGCTCCATCGAGGGCTGCGCAGGCGTGACGATCATGAAGGTCTTGACCTCGTGGGGCATGTTCATGAACCCCACCGGTGTTCGTCTGCTTCTGCACCCCGCCAACGATGAGCACACCCCCATGGAAGTTCTGCTTCTTGAGGCAAAGCCCGTGCTCGCCAACGCCGACTACATGGGAATTCCTCAGGCCGAGGCCGTGGCCCGTCGCCTCACTCGCTTCCTGACCGCCGGTGGCAGGGATGCGGCAACCCCCGTCGGTAAGCCCGATCCGAAGCGTTCTCAAGATCTTATGGAACTGCTCAATATCGGCGATATTCGTGACTTCGATGCGGAACGGCAGTGGAAGCGCCGCAATGGACGTGATCGTCTGCGCGTTCCCTTCGCTGTCACTCCCGAGGGCATTCCGGTCGTCTTGGACATTAAGGAAGCCGCCCAGCAGGGTATGGGCCCGCACGGCCTGCTGATCGGTGCGACCGGTTCCGGTAAGTCAGAGGTGCTGCGTACCTTGGTACTTGCACTTGCGCTCACGCACTCTCCCGAGCAGCTGAACTTCGTTCTGGTTGACTTCAAGGGCGGTGCGACCTTCGCCGGTATGTCAGACCTGCCTCACGTCTCTGCGATGATTTCAAACCTGGAGTCTGAGCTTTCTTTGGTCGACCGTATGGAAGATGCCCTTCATGGTGAAATGGTTCGCCGTCAAGAGATCCTGCGTGATGCCGGTAACTATGCAAATGTCACGGATTATGAAGCGGATCGTTTGGCTGGAAAACATGACTACCCAGTCCTTCCGGCGCTCTTCATCATCCTTGACGAGTTCTCCGAACTTCTGACCGCCAAGCCCGACTTTGGCGAGCTATTCGTGGCAATTGGACGTCTGGGCCGATCCTTGTCGATCCACATTCTGCTGTCTTCACAGCGATTGGAGTCCGGAAAGCTCAAGGGCTTGGATTCGCACCTGTCATACCGCATCGGTCTGAAGACCTTCTCCGCCTCTGAATCTCGAGAAGTCCTGGGCGTAACCGACGCCTACGACCTTCCGCCCTACCCGGGTTCCGGCTTCCTCCAGCCGGGTACTGACCAGCTGATCCGTTTCCGCGCCTCCTACGTTGCCGCACCACCGCCGCCTCGTAGTGTGTTGCCCAGTTCGGGTTCCGAGGCCTCGCAGATCCGACTGCTTCCCTTCTCTTTGGGGGAGGTCCTGGACAATACTCCCGAGGAAGAGGCAATTCCCGAAGGCGGCCTGGTTGCGCCCGGTGATGAGCGCTGGGAGGGCATGACCGAGATCGATATTGCGGTCGCGCGCATGAAGGGTAAGGGTATGCCTGCCCACCAGGTGTGGCTGCCGCCTTTGGATGTTCCCGACACCATGGATTCGCTCATGCCCGACTTGGCTGTTGATCCCGAGCTCGGCTTCATCTCGCACGAATGGCGTGCGAAGGGACCGCTGCATATCCCCATGGGTATCGTCGACCTCCCACACGAACAACGCCGCGAGGTTTTGGAATACGACTTCGCCGGTGCCGGCGGTCACATGTCGATCTTGGGTGGCCCACTTTCCGGTAAGTCCACGGCATTGCGCTCGATTGTCATGGCTCTGTCGCTGACCCATACTCCGAAGGAAGTTCAGTTCTTCGTTATCGATTTCTCGGGTACTTTTGCCGCTTTCGAGGGTGCCGCACATGTTGCGGGTGTTGCCTCTCGAGAGGATGAGGACATCTTGAACCGTATGGTGTCTGAAATTGAAGGCATCATTGAGGACCGAGCCGCCTACTTCCGTGCGAACCGTATCGACTCCATGGCAACCTATCGCCGAGGCCGTGCTCAGGGACGCTTTGACGATGGCTATGGTGATATCTTCCTTGTTGTCGACGGCTGGGGAACGCTGCGCAGCGATTTCTCGGATGCAGAAGACCGTATCCGTCTAATGGCCGAACGCGCGCTGTCTTTCGGTGTTCACTTCATTGCTACTGCACTGCGCAAGATGGACTTCCGTATTCAGATGCAGGACATCTTCGGCTCCCGTATGGAGCTGCGTATGGGTGATCCTTCGGATTCTGAGTTCCGTCGCGAGATCGGCAGCAAGGTCCCTGAGGGACGTCCGGGACGTGGTTTGTCTATGACCGGTCACCACATGCTGGTTGCCCTCCCGCGTGCTGATGGTGATCATGATCCGGCAACGATCGGTGAGGGCGTCGAAAAGACGCTTCTGCGTATTGCTTCTGCGACCGAACCTGGCCCGCGTCTGCGTTTGCTCCCCGAGAAGATCACCGTTTCTCAGATCGAGGCAACTCACGGCAAACAGCAGAAGATTGTTCTTGGTTTGGAAGAACGCCGCTTGAGCCCGTGGACTTTCGATCCGGAGAACGAATCGCACATGTATGTCTACGGTGACGCGAAGTGTGGAAAGACCGCGTTCTTGCGCAACTTGGGAAACCAGGTGCTGGCAAAGCCAGGTTCGCGTCGTGCCATGCTGGTTGTCGTTGATGTGCGACGCTCCCTGCTGGGCGAGTGGGATGAATCGGATATGCCGATGTACATCACCAACCGTGATGAAATCCAGGGAAGCATGGAGGCAGTTGCTGAACAGCTGCGTATGCGCCTTCCGGGACCGGACGTGACCCCCGAACAGTTGCGTAAGCGCAATTGGTGGAAGGGGGCCGAGGCCTGGGTTCTGGTTGATGACTACGACCTGATTTCCACCGGTGGCTTGAGTGGTTCACCTTTGGCTCCGCTTCAGCCTCTGTTGTCGCAGGCTCAAGATATTGGTTTCCACTTGGTGATTACTCGCCGTATGGGTGGTGCCTCGCGTGCGTCCTACGAGCAGATTTTGCAGTCCCTGTCCGAGTTGTCGGCAACCGGCATCATGATGTCGGGTAATCCTTCCGAGGGCATGGTCATTGGCCGCGAGCGTCCGCGTATTCTTCCCAAGGGTCGTGGCTTGGTTGTCTCGCGTGATCAAGGAACCTTCTTGGCGCAGATGGCGTGGTCAGAATCGCGGGTGAAGTAGGCGTGGACGTATTCATTTGGGCCGCATTGAGTCTTGAAGCGTGAAACTCTCAGGGAGTTCGATGTTTGAGATGGTAACTTGTCGACTGGTAAGTTCCCTGACCAGGCTAGGTTCGCGCGTGTGGCGTACAGGTGTGGCCGGTCACAACGGAAAGAATTGAACTGTGGCAGATAAGATCACTTTCGATCACAACGCGATGGGGATCGTCGAGAAGAAACAGTGGCAGGACGCTGAGTCTCTTGGACGAATTGGGGCGTCAACCAAACGTATCTCAGCCGACGAAGTTGCAAAGCCTCTTCCAGGGCCTGGAGGCGAAGGCCCGCAGGATTTGATCTCTGCAGTGAAGGACTTCAACGAGGCGATGTCCATGGTCATCTATGAGTATTCAGATGCTGCATCGAACTTAGGATCGGCAACAGCTAGTGCGTCGGCGAACTTTGATGACACTGAGAGTTACAACCGTGAACGTGCGGCCCAGCTGGGAGTGGAGTGGGAAAAATGAGTGCTGATCTTCGATCTGGTGCGGAGGCCCTTGAGTCGCCCAAGCCCGTTACTGGGGCATCCGAAGTTGCTTCGCATTGGAAAGCTATCGGCTCGGCGATCGGCCAAACACAGGCCGCTCAGAACGCCTCGCTTCCCCCTGAATCTTGGACGGGTAAAGCGGCAGATGCTGCTTCTTCTGAAATTCAAGCATTGGGCGGGAAACTTTCGGATCTTTCAGGACAATTTGCTACTCCTGCAAGCGCACTCACCACTTGGGAAGAACGTAATAGCCAGGGGATCAAAACCGTCGAGGGTCTTCAAACGCAGTGGGATGAAGCGGTTGCTGCCTACAAGAAGACAAAGGCTGAAATCGATGCCCGAGCCGCGACGGATAAGGAATATAACCCGGCTTCGGATCTCCAAGCTGCCGAGAGCACCTTGGCCTCGGCTCAGGCGCCTCTGAAGGAGTCTTACGACAAAGAGATCCATGATCTCAGTGCAGCTGCGAGTACCGCTGCAAGTCAGATACGAGGGACGTTAAATGGCATTATTTCGCCAGAGGCCGTGAAGGGTGGTCGTACCGCAGTCGGAGTTGAACTTTTCGGTTCGGATATGCCCATTGCTGACGGTGCTGCCGAGTGGGACTATGCCCGAGATGTTGCTCCTGAAATGCTGAAGGATATTGAGAAAGCGGCAAACTCAAAAGAGTACCTGACTGAAGAGCAAGTAAAGGAACTTCAGAAAAAATGGGGTAAGGATCTTCAAAACCCATTCTGTGTTCAGGCGATGTCAGACGCATATCGTGAAAAGCACGGTGGTAAGGGCGAGTTCTCTGAAGTGCTTAATAAGCTTGTCGTTAATACTTCGGGTGATCCCTACAACTACCCTGCTGACTCGGAGATAGCGACGCGAAATTCGCTGATAAAAGATATTGGAACCGCAATGGTTCTTTCGACTGGCGGCGTGAACGCTTCTGACTCTGAGAGCATTGGACGTAGTGAGACCTACGCGTTGATGAAGGATCATCTGTTTGGACAAGATGGTAAAACAACTATCTCCAATATGGAGAAGGTAAACATCAAGAGCTTCGAAGCGACGGGGGAGCAGGAATTTCCTCGAAACCCATCTAGTAGTGGTCCCACGATGCAGGGATATCAGATTTTTACTCAAGCAACGACTTATGCCGGAGCTAAAAACCCTGATCTGGCATTTGGCCAAGCAATCTACGAAGGCGGAGATAAATCCTTCGCTTCAAAACTTGTTCAATACGATCACGAGTATAAAGCGGGACTCAATTGGGAAACCAATTCCCAGGGGTACATGAATTTGCTCCACTACAGGGATGCTGATGAAGCTGCGTTCAAACAGTTAGGGGACCCGCTTCAATCGCTGTATGTGTTGTCGGATACTCCGGATAGCTTGCAGTATTCGAATTTCGCTTCAGAGCATCATGCGCTTGCTAAAGCCGAGCAGGGGCGCTTAAGCGCATTACGTGGTTTCTTGACTCAAGATACACCGTTCGAGTTGGATGGTGACTGGGATCGTGATGGCAAGGATAAGCCAGAGAAAATTCCTATGGTCCGCTATCTGACAGGAAGCCGCAATTATGGCGATAGCGGGTATGAGGGCTTCATTGATCATGGCGATGCATTTGGCACGATGATCGAAGACGCTACTCACCCATTGAGCGATGCTGAGAAGGGGCTTCTGGGCAACGACTGGGAGAAGGCCTCGAATCAGCAGGCACGTGTCGTCGGCAACTTCACTGCGGGATATCAAGATGGTCTTGATGGTGACGAGGGTAAGAAAGATGGAGCCCAGAGTCACTTTGGCTCAGCGAATTCGATGCTTCGTTCACACGCCGGCATGATCCTTGGAAACTGGGCAGAGAGCCTGGCCGCGATGGACGGTGATGACGCTGGAGCTGTCGGAGGAAATGCACATGATTCCGTCGGTGAAGCTCGCATGAGTTCAGGGGCCACTCAGGCGCGTTTTACCCTCTCGCCGAAGCTGCGTGATGCGCTTTATGGCAAGGATGGGCTGTTTGAGGATCTTGCTTTTGATAATCCGAAACAATTGGGGGGAAAGGATACCCCTGATAACCCGTTTGACGATACTTTTGAAGGTGGGCGTCCCCCTGCGCTGAGTGCTATTGAAGCTGGCGCATATGCGGGTTATAAGCATGATCTCGGCCAAGCCATGGCTTCTGATTATCACGTTAACCCCAACGATACGACGCCAGGCCCATCTTGGAGTGACGGTGTTAGTGGCCAAGTGAAGAAGTGGGGTGGGCTCTTCCAGCATATTGAGTCTGCGATTTCGGATCAGTCGGTTGCTGAGCACAAGGCTATTGCCGACAGAAATAATCTGATTCGTCAAGGGATTGATGCCGTCGCTTCCACGGTCTCTTTTGATGGGCTTCCAGGCGGTAAGATTGTGGATTCCTTAGCCTCCTCTGCTTTTGAACACGGGAAGAATAAGGTGCTTGACTCTATTCTGCCCACTGATTTTTCTGACGAAGACTTTTCAAACAGGATTAATCACAAGTATGCTGCGACCCAGAAGGTCTCAGATACGCTGGTCACTACCTTCACAGACCGTGATGAATGGCCAAATTCGGATGATAAGTCGAAGAAGGAACTGGTCGCTGAATTCTTGAAGGAAGAGGCATCGCACTCAGATCCCGTTAAAGCAGATAAAGATGGTGACCTTCCCTCGTACAACACGATGGATGATGCCCAACGAGGCCGTTTGAGGGACTTCTTAAGGGAACGTACCTATTTGAAGGATTCACTTGATGAGGCTGGCAATTCAACGTGGTCTGCCTTTACAAAGCAAGAGCAGGGTCGGCAAGGCGGCAAGCCCTAGTAGTTCGGTTATTTGATCAGGGGGTGTTGGATGCGGGATTTCCCGCATCCAACACCCTTTTAGTATCTAGTAAGGTTGAAATGTTATTCTTTAACGGTAACTTATGGCCGACGGTGATCCGTGTTTCGCGTGTTCGAGCATTGAGGGGTTCAGATGACGGATATTAGCTATGATCGCTATGCGTTAGGCATTGTGTCGAAAGATCAGTGGACCGATGGCGACGACCTCGCACAGGTCGGTGCTGCTGTAGGTAAGCTAAATATGGTGGGTATAGCCTACGATCTTCCTGCCGGTGATAATGTCGGGGTAGCAGCGTTGCGTGAGGCGCTGAATCACTTTCGCGACTATATGAGTGCGGCAGTGTTGGAGTATTCCGACGCTTGTTCAGAATTAGGATCTGGCGTCGCAGAAGTCTCACAAAATATGGATAGCACAGAAACGTACAATCGAGATAAGGCTTGTGCTGCAGCCACTCGTCTAGGTGTTGGGGAGTATCTCTGATATGGCTGATGTAAGACGTGGGGCGGAAGCCCTCCCACAGGTCCCTCTTGTTGAGATGTCCGCAGAGGCAGTCGCCACTGATATCAGTCGGCAAGGAACCGCAATTGCTAACACACAAGTGGCTCAGAACAGATCGTTGCCTCCTGAAGAATGGACTGGTGCGGCAGCAGATGCAGCTTCAGCGGAGATTCAGAGCTTGGGTGACAAGACCGTCACGTTATCTCAAGCTTTCTTCCCTGCTGCGACGGCTCTTAACACGTGGGCTGAGGATGTGCGCTCTGCGTGTTCTGACATAACCAAGCTCCAAGAAGAATGGAATACTGCAGTCGCTGACTATAACGCGAGCCAATCTACAACGGCAGTTTGCACTCCGGGCACAAGCTATGGAAATGGACCGCGACTGATGCGGCCCGCTGGGGTCGAAAAAGCCGAGGAGATTTTGTGGGCGAAACAGCATGGAATCCGGCAGCGGTATCAGAAGAGAGTGGATGAATTAGACAAGGCCGCTGATACTGCTGCAAAGGCGATTGATGGTACGCGCCAGACTATTGTCTCTGATGAAGCCGGTTCAAAGGGGCGCAATGCGATCGGGGTTGAGCTTTTCGGTGCAGACACACCTATTCTGAGTGGCGCTGCGCAGTGGGCTCACGCCCAAGAGATTGCTCCAGAGATTGCGGATGCTCTCACGAAAGAGCCTCTTACGGTCGAAGATATTGCCAATTTTAACGATAAATACGGCGCTTATCTTCAAAATCCTTTCTATGTGGCAGCGATCGCGCAGCATGTGAATATGGATGACCTCTACGCAACGGTGGTGAGAGCGGGAGATGTTAGCTACCAGAATCCTGGTTCTGAGGATGCTCTTTACCGCTTCAATCAAAATTTGGGTACTTTTATGGCTATGTCTACAGGCGGAAGTAATCTTTCTGCTGACATGGTAGGAAATCAGCATGCGTTTGATGTAATCAAAGAGGGGCTAGTTGGGAAAGACGGCGCCCGAATTGACGGGATTGTTCAGGCAAAGCTCGCTGATATGAAAGCTACTGGCCGGAACGAATATCAAATTAATGACGTTAACTCTGCTACAAGCTGGTATAAGCTTCAAGGATATGACATTCTGGGGCAGCTCATGGGGTACGCGGGGCGCGAGAACCCCTCACTGACTCTTGGCCCAGGTTTCTATCATGATCCGAGCGATCCTGAAGGCCGCGATTATCCGATTGATCCAGAAACTCGCAGGCAGCTAGGGCTTGCACCGCTTGACCCTAACGATCCGCATGTTAGATCAGTATTTGAGGATATGGTCGATTGGGATTACAACACTGCGGGACATGCACGTGCGGACTCGTATGCGCAAACTTCTTACTTCCACTCACTTGTCCCGCGAGGAACTTACTCTGAAGACCAACGGAGTTTCGATGCCCTTCAAGGGGTGATTGAGCTATCGGATACTCCTGATTATTTGGAATCAAATGATGACACGGTTCTTCATCAGGCTGAAGAGACTCGCTTGCAAGCTCTTCGACGCGCTTTGGATTCAAATACCGAGTTCGACACTAAGATGAATACCACTCGCTACTTAACTGGTTGGCGTGGTGGCGATGGTGCCAATGACAGCGCCGTCTATTATGACGGCGGTGAAGCGTTGGGGAATATGATCAATGACGCTTCGAAGATCAACGAAGCTGCAATGGTTTCTCCCTCTCCAGATAACTATGAGGGGGGGACGAGTAATCCTGCATGGATCAAGCAACAGAAACTTTTTGAAGCGTGGCAGGCTGACGATGTAAGACGTGCAAAGATCGCTCAGAATTTCATGTTGGGTTACCAGGATGGTCTCGACCAAAGCGCCTTCATCGAGAGTAATGGCGAGGATAGGTTCGGAAGAAATAACCCGAATATGCGCTCGTGGGTAGGGAATATTGCAGCGCAGCGTATCCTTGATTTCGCAGAGCTTGCTGACGAATATGCGGGCGAAGGCACGGTTGGAACAAATAACACTGCCGGGCTAACTGGGCATGCGAGAATCGATCTTGGGCGCGAGGATCTACAAAAAATGTTCGGTAAATCAGGGCTGTTTACTGATCTTATGTTTGATAAACCTGAGCCTGTTAGTGGGAAAGATACCCCAACACTCAAAGATGATGTCTACAATGGACGCCCGCCAGCGATGATGACGTTGAATGCCGCCGCATGGGCTTATTACAAACCTCAGCTTGATTACTGGGTCAATCAGCCTGTGGGAGATGATTGGAAGGCCAAGATCTTTTCAAGCACGCAAGGATGGCAAACTCTGATTAGCGTTCTGGATCAGGCTCCGACGAACGCAGGTTTCAGAGAAGATGACTATGTTGTCCGACGGAACCAGATGATTCGCGGGGCTGTTGACTATGCTTTGAGTTTTGCGCCTGCAACGAAACTTCCAAGTGCTATCACTGATTACACGAAAGACGGTCTGCTCGATCACTTCTTACCGACAGATATGGATAGCAAGCAGGCGACGGCGTTACTTGAGCAACATATGCAGACTGGTCAGAAATTCGAAGATGCGCTTGCTGCAGCGTATATCAAGCGAGATGAGTGGCCAAGCGACCTTGGGCTATCGAAAGAATACTTACGTGATGACTTTCTTCGTAATAGAGGAGCGCAAGTTGACCTTCCCGCATCGCAGTACTCGACATTACCCGCATATGACGATATGACGGAAAAGCAGCGTCAAGAGTTCGCTGACTACCTGAAAGAGCAAGTTTCTGTAGATGGAAACGGGAATGTGATTAATGCGAATGGTTCTAAAGATGATCCAGGGGTTCCGAGGACAAACCTCGCAACCTTGCAAAATGCTCTTGATTCTGCGCAGCAACGTATTAATACCAAACTTTCGGGTCCGGGAAAGTGAGTGCTTCTCAAGATTGGGGCCTTTGAGGTAAAAGTACGGGTGGGGGCTACTAGTGTTTACTAATGGCCCCCACCAATATCTAGTCAACGACGTGCAGAACTCTCCGTCTTAAAACAATCAGTTGTTGCATCGACGGTTGAAATTCTGTTAACCCGCTACCCCTTCGCCGGAATAACCCCAATCACGGGGTTCCATTCGCGGGGGATGCGCTCGGCAATGAAACCTGCCTGATTAAACGGGTCGGCTTCCAGTAACTCCAGAGCTCCCGCGGCATCTTCAGCGCGCACAATAATCAGAGCATCGTGCGTACCCGTGTAGGGACCCGCGGCAATCAGACGGCCCTGGGCGGCAAGCTCGCCATTAAACGCGCGGTGCGTGGGGCGCACCTCTGCCATTTCCTCATCGCGGTCGGTGACGTAGTGGTACTCGACAGTGAAAACCTTCATTTTTCCTCCTTGAATAGGACAACACCCTCACGATATACCGGCAGCCCGGCCTCTGGCACATCCGAAGGGGAGCAAACGAGAAGGCGAGCGGGAAACAAAAAGAGGCGCGGAGCTTGGCTCCGCGCCTCTTCACACTTTCAGAAGCTCACCAGCGATCATCCTGATCAGCAGCGGCAACAGGCTTCAAGGACTCTGCGTTACCAGCGGAAAGACCCGCGGCAGCCGGAACCTTCTCCTCAACGCCCTCAACGCGAACAGCCTTAAGGCCGCTCAGTGCGCGACGCTTCGCCTTGTCCTTTTCTTCCTTTGAGGCTGCACCAGCAACCGCTCCCGTACCGATGGGACCGCGGGCGGTCGCCGCCGAAGCGCCACGGGCTGCTGCGGAGGAAGCACCTCCTGACACATTGCCATTCGAGGAAGCGCCACGAGCTGCCCCAGTTCCTGCTGAAGAAGCCTTGGCAGACGATGCAGCCTTAGCTGAAGCTCCCTTGGTAGCGCTGCCCTTAGCGGTCGAGCTGGAACCCGATGCTGCGCCTGCAGTTGTTCCCATAACTCCAGGACGTGCACCCACGCCTGCACGAGCAGCAGAAGCTGAAGTTGAACGAGCCGAAGTGGCAGCGGACTGCGAGCTTGTTCCTGCCTTAACAGAAGCCGAGCCCTTTGCAACGCTCGAAGCGGTGCCGCGTGCCCCGGTAGCTGCACCGTTCGCAGGTGCACCGGTGGCCGTAGTGCCGGTGGCACCTGCTGGGCGAATGCTTGCAGCAGCACGTGCACGTGCCGACATGGTCGACGCATTACTTGCCGTTGATGAGGTGCCTGCACCAGTTCCAGCGGTTGCGCCGCTTCCGTAAGCTCCGGGGGCTCCCATACCGCGCGGGAATCCACCTGCGCGAGCAGCTGTCGAGGCAGGGGTACCCGGGTTTGCCATGCGAGCCGCATTGCCCCAGTTGCCAGCCTGAGCAGTTCCGCGAGGAGTTAAAGCACCACGCTCAAGATCGTTCATCGCGCTAGAAATTGCGTTCGAGGAGGACAAACGCGCGCTGGTCGAAGGTGCGAGTGCGCCACCGGCCGGCACAGTTCCAAATTGAGAAGTAGCAGCACGTGAAGCGAAGCCACCCATTGAACCTGCAATAGAGGTCGCGGAAGTTGCCATGCGGCCAAGACCAGCCAAAGTGCCACCGGTCGTTAGTGCGCCACCGGCAATGGCCAGATCCTTAGAGTGAGAAGACGTCGAGAAGGGGTTGTAATCAGGCCTCCAACGAGGATCGTCCGCATCGGTAACAGGTGCGGGAATATGCCCGCCGGCAGGACCATCAGGGGTCATGTAGCCACCAACTGGCATAGTCGTGACATCAACACCAGCTAGAACGGAAGATGAAGGAGAAACAGAAGGAAGGACCTCAAGTCCGGCAATTGGGCCTCCCGAACCCGCAGAGCCGACACCAGCGCTACCGCCGGCAGCATATTGAGTGCCACCGCGACTGCCGGCACCGGCAACTCCGGCATCTCTCGAAGAGGAGCCTCCACCGCCGTTCGAATCGCCATCCCCATTGCTGGAGTCCCCGGAGAACCCTGCAGCAGCACTGCTCACTTGACCATTCATGGCGTCAAGGGCTGCTTTTGCCTTAGCTTCCCTTTGGGCATTGCGCTGAGCCAGCATATTCTGGATGTACTCATTTTGAATCGCAGCTTCATTTGGCTCCCCTTGGGCTATCACTTGCGCAGCAGCCTGGTCTGAGGGATGCAGAAGTTGTGTGCTGAGAGTCCCTTGAACAGACTTAGCTTCTTGCATAGCTTGACGAGCCTGAGTATGGGCGGTTTCCATGGTCTCGACTCGACCCTCTAAGTTAGCGATCGACGCCTCGAAATCGCTGACTTTTGATGTCATTGCCGCATGTGTTGCACCTTCAACGCCGGTGTTTCCAGAGAAGCTCGCGCATGCGGTCTTTAGAGAAGCCAGCTGAGCTTTCAGGTCATTCAGAAGCGATGCATCTTCGTCTGAATAGTCAAGGCGAGCAACTTTGGTGAGTCGATCATAGTTCTCTGTGGAGAGTGAGGCTGCCATAAGAGGTCTTTCTTCAATCCGAGGTATTACTGAGAAGCGGCTCGATATTCGATATCGCTATCAGCTTCGTCCAAAGTCGAAAGGGGAGTTCCAGTTGGGAAGTCCCGAAGTGGGTTTGCATGGTGCTAGTGTGGCCGAACCGAGGAGGTCCTCCAACGTCTCAGAACCCTGCCCAGTGCCACCCAAGAATGTTGGCGGAAGTTGAAGTTGTGGAGTTGAGGAGGAAGCGTTGTTAGCAGCAACTGGGCCAGGCTGTTGGGTACCTCCTTCTGTCGAAGTTCGAGCAACCCAACCCGGTAGGGGTGCGCCCCCAGCAATATCAGCCGCCTGAGTTAGTGCTGCTTCCCTTGCGGCGTCGAGCGCCGTCTCAGAGATGGTTTTAGTTCTCGCTCTTTCCTCTTCCTTCGCGGCCTGGGCTAGAGCATGCTCCTTTTCCTCAAGCTGTGCCTCCGACAAGAACTGAGTCGCAGTGATACCGTCTTGCTCATTATTGTTCATCAGGGCTTGCGTCTTATCGGCAGCGCTCAAGAAAGCAATGACCTCTGCATTTAGAGAGGTAATTGCGTCCTGGATTTCTTTAAGGGCAGTCGTATATTGCTGTCGAGCTGCGACGGGGCCCGACTCTACGCCCCACTTGCCTGCTGTTTGGGCTGCTGTCAGCGATGCGACCTTAGAGGTCGCCTCTCCCGCGAATTCGTCACGCGAGCTGTCTAGAGCTGATCGTGCGGCAGTAAATTCGTCGTTATTAACGCCAATTTCTCCGCTCATGCCGTCTCTCTTTCCGCCTCTTGCCCGTCAAAAACAGACAAAAACTACCTGCTCGTACATATTGAAAATACAAGATCGTTTTCAAAGGTGCACGAGCCCTTCAATATATGGGATTATTTTCGCGTAAAAGAGAACGTACGTCAAAGGTGGTTGAGCTGTGGATCTTCCTCTGTGTGGGACTGTGATCCGCACCCAGTGGGGTGCGACCAGTGACATCGGTCCTGTTCGCTCATCAAACCAAGACTCCTGGCTAGCCCAAGACCCACTCTTCGCAGTTGCTGACGGGATGGGCGGGAACGCAGAAGGGGAACTGGCCTCGACAACCGCTCTTGAAGTACTCTCTAACGCCCTCAGCCCCGAGGCCTTGGATGCAATTGACCCGAACCCGGCCGAGCTGGTCGGTGCGATCCGTGCGGCCGCAGAAGCGGTGGCCTCGTTAGGGGAGAAGGAGGACCCGGCTGCCCCGGGAACCACGCTGTGCGGAACCCTGACCATTGACCAAGATGGTCCGCAGTGGCTGACCTTTAATATCGGTGATTCTCGTGCCTATCTCATTGCCGCCGGCAGCATTCTTCAGTTGACGACCGACCATTCAGCAGTCCAAGAAGCTAAAGAATTCGCTAAACGAACCGGAGCCGAACTGGTTCTTCCCCCCTCGAATGTCATCACTCGCGCACTCGGTGCAGCGATGCCGGAACTTCCCCAGGCTGACTACGTCCTGACCCCAATGCGAGAGGGCGATGTCGTCGTCCTGTGCTCGGATGGTGTTCACGGCGCACTTTCAGAACAAGACCTCATCGATATCGCCAGCCAGGATGTATCTGCGCAAGAAATTGCCAACGCCCTGGTTGACCAAGCGATCGAGGGCGGTACACGTGATAACGCAACTGCCCTTGTTATCCGTGCACAATCGGTTGTGGGAAGCCGCTACGATGGGGACATACGCGCGAGCGTGCGTCCACGTATCCCAGTGCGACCCCTTCCGGTCACAACGGCGCGCCGCGCCCGATAGAGAAAAGAGTTTTCGAATGCTGCAATTGGGCCGCCATGCAGTTCGCGGTAACGGTGGGTTCATCGTCGCCGGCCCCCTGGGTTTTGCCCTGGTTCCCGCTGACCTCGCTGACTCCGCTCAGCGCGTTGTCACCGATGCCAATGAGGATCTGACAACCTGGGTTAATTCCGCTACAGCCAGCGGTTTGTCTTTCGCGCACATGGACCTGCGCGGCCCCGTTCCGCTTCTGTCCTTGGGTGGTAGCGCGAATGTTCGCGCAATTGCTCCCGGCTATGACACCCCCTTCACTTGGGGTGGCCCGCTGTCGATGTGGGAATTTGTTCCCGGCGAGTGGACGCTCATGGATATCGCATTGAGTGAGTTCGACGATGCTCAGCCGTGGGCACACTTCGCGACCTCTGAGGCCGAAGCTTCCCAGGTCCGCATCGGCTACCCCGTCGAGCCCGAACTTCCCTCGGCCCCCGCGCTGGTGGAAGAAGAGAAGCCCGCTCAAGTTCAGGAAGAGCACGCTGAGGATGCTCCCTCCGCTGAAGAATCCGCGCCTGAGCCCGAGGCCTCGCACACGGTGTGGGGAGCGCATGAGGAAGAACCCCAGCCCCAGGAGGAAGCCGCAGAGCCTCAGGCCGCGGAAGAACCCGCGCCGAAGTATCTGTGGGCACCCGAGCCAGAGGCGGAAGCAAGCGCAGCCGAAGAAACTCCCGATATTTATGCTGCAGGTGCACAAGTTGCCGCCGCTCAGGCAGCAGTGACGCCGACCGCCGCTCCCGTTTACACCAGTCCCGAAGCCTTGGAAGAAACCATCACCTCTGAGGCTTTCGCGGCAATGCAGCAGGCAGCTTCGCAAGATGCGCCGCAGGAGAGCGTCGAGCCACAGGCCAGCGTTGAGCCGCAGGCTAGCGTTGAACTGGACGCTCCCTCAGACGAGCAGAACTTTGAGCCCAGTGCTTTCGTCGAAGAAGAAGCTTCCATTGAAGTTCCCGCTGACGAACCCGCAGAGGTAGAGGCGCAGGCCTCGCAAGAGCCGGTCGAGCAGGAAAGCCAGCCCGAAGCTGAAGAGTTCGCCCCGGCCTCGGAAATCGAAGAAACTCCGGCGTATGAGGAAACCCCAGCTGCGGAAACTCCGGCAGCGGGCGTGGCCCCCGCTTTCGAAGTGGATAACTCCGATAGCGGCGCAACGGTGCTGCGACGCGTCACCGATGACTCGCAGCACGCGCAGGCCGGCTACCTGGTCTACGCGGGCGCTGCTCCCGTTGAACTTACTCACGACGTGATCTTGGGACGCGACCCCAATGCTCGCGTTCTGACGGGACGCCCCTCGGCAACCGTTATGCGCGTGCCCAGCCCGGCAAACGAGATCTCGCGTTCGCACGCGGCCGTCATTCCCAGCGGTTTTGGTTCCTGGATGCTCATGGATCTGGGAAGTGCGAATGGAACCCTGCTGCGCAGCTCGAATGGCAATGTTCAGGAAGTTCCTCCGCGCGTTACCGTGCCGCTGAGCGACGGCGACGTCATTGATCTGGGAGAAAACGTCCTGGTCGAATTTATTGTTCGATAAAACAGTGACCATATGGTGAACGGGCCACCCGCGTAATTTCGCGGCGTGGCCCGCATCATTTGGCCGGTACTTTTTCCATTGGTTAGTATGTCAATACACAGGGTCCCGATGACGGGTACCCCCCGAAACAACGGAAGTTGAGGGACCAGATGGTCAAGTATGTATACGACTTCTCCGAGGGCGACAAGTCAATGAAAGACTTGCTCGGAGGTAAGGGTGCGAACCTGGCAGAGATGACGAAGCTCGGCCTGCCTGTTCCTCCCGGATTCACAATTACCACCGAAGCGTGCCGCGTCTATCTGCACGACGGCAAGGCCCCTGAAAGTCTTGATACTGAAGTGACCGTCGCACTTCGCAAGGTCGAAGAAGAAATGGGTCGCAAGCTGGGCGATCCCAAGAATCCGCTGCTTGTCTCGGTTCGTTCGGGTGCAAAGTTCTCCATGCCCGGCATGATGGAAACCGTCCTCAACATCGGCCTCAACGACGAATCCGTCCACGGTCTTGCTGCTGTCAGTGGCAACGAGCGTTTCGCATGGGACTCCTACCGTCGACTGGTCCAGATGTTTGGCAAGACCGTTCTGGATATCGAGGGCGATCTCTTCTCTGACGCTCTGGACAACCTGAAGAAGGAACGCGGCGTCAAGGGCGATACCGAACTCACCGCAGAGGACCTCAAGGGCCTGGTCGATATCTTTAAGAACATCGTCTACGAGCAGACCGGTGAAGAATTCCCGCAGGATCCTCGCACCCAGATGGACATGGCCATCGAGGCCGTCTTCCGTTCCTGGAACACCGAGCGTGCCCGCATCTACCGTCGCCGTGAGCGCATCCCCCACGACCTGGGCACCGCCGTCAACATCTGCACCATGGTGTTCGGCAACATGGGCGAAAACTCCGGCACCGGCGTGTGCTTCACCCGCGACCCCTCCACCGGTCACTCCGGTGTGTACGGCGACTACCTCGAGAACGCACAGGGTGAAGACGTCGTTGCAGGTATCCGCAACACCCTGTCCCTGGCCGACCTTGAGAAGATCAACAAGCCTGTCTACGACGAGCTGCGCGGAATCATGCACAAGCTCGAAACCCACTACCGCGACCTGTGCGACATCGAATTCACCATCGAGCGCGGCAAGCTGTGGATGCTCCAGACCCGTGTCGGCAAGCGTACCGCTGCCGCCGCCTTCCGCGTTGCCGTCCAGCTGGTCGACGAAAAGCTCATCACCCGCGACGAGGCCCTGGGCCGCGTGACCGGTGACCAGCTCACCCAGCTGATGTTCCCGCAGTTCGATGCATCTGCATCCAAGGAACTCATTGCTCGCGGTATGGCCGCCTCCCCGGGCGCAGCTGTTGGCCGCATCGTCTTCAACAATGCTCAGGCCGAGGCCTCGGCAGCAGCAGGCGTCAAGTGCGTACTGGTCCGCCGCGAAACCAACCCCGACGATCTACCCGGTATGGTCGCAGCCGAGGGCGTTCTGACCGCCCGCGGTGGCAAGACCTCGCACGCCGCGGTGGTTGCGCGCGGCATGGGTAAGACCTGTGTCTGTGGCGCTGAAGCTCTTGAGATCGACGCCGAGGCCGGAACCGTCACCGTCGCAGGCCGCGTCCTGACCGGCGAAGACACCATCGCAATCGATGGCCAGACCGGTGAGATCTTCCTGGGTGAGGTCCCCGTGACCGACTCCCCGGTGACCACCTACCTGAGCCACGGCCTCGAAGCTGGCCTGGCTGCAGCAGCTGGCGACCCCGGTACCTCCGAACTGATCGAAGCCGTCCACCGCATCCTGACCCACGCCGACGAGGTACGTCGCCTGCAGGTGCGCGCCAACGCCGACACCCCCGAGGACTCGCAGCGCGCACTGGAGTTTGGTGCACAGGGCATCGGCCTGTGCCGTACCGAGCACATGTTCCTGGGCTCGCGTCGTCCGCTGGTTGAGCGCGTCATCCTCTCCGAAGAAGGCTCCGCTGAGCGTCAGGAAGCATTCGATGCCCTGGAGAAGCTGCAGAAGGAAGACTTCCTGGCAATGCTCGAGGTCATGGACGGTAAGTCGATGACCGTGCGCTTGATCGACCCGCCGCTGCACGAGTTCCTGCCCCAGCTCACCGAGCTCGAGGTCAAGGTTGCACTCGCCAAGGCTGCTGGCACCGTTGATCCCGCGGACGAGGAAATGCTGATCACTGTGCGTCGCTTCCACGAGCAGAACCCCATGCTGGGCTTGCGTGGCGTGCGTCTGGGCATCTACCTGCCCGGCCTCTTCGCCCTGCAGATGCGCGCACTGTGCGAGGCCGCCGCTGAGCTGGTTGCCCGTGGTAAGGATCCGCGCCCCGAAATCATGGTTCCGCTTGTTGGCTCCGTGCGTGAGCTGCAGCTGATCCGTGAGGAAGGCGAAGGCATTATCGCTGCGGTTGCTGCTGACAAGGGCGTTGACCTGTCCGGCGTCACCATCGGCGCGATGATCGAGCTGCCGCGTGCGGCCATGACCGCCGAGGATCTGGCTGAGGAAGCCGACTTCTTCAGCTTCGGTACGAACGACCTGACCCAGACCGTGTGGGGCTTCTCGCGCGACGACGTCGAAGGCGTGTTCTTCCCGCAGTACATCGAAGGCGGCATCTTCGGTGTCTCGCCGTTCGAGTCGATCGATGTTCACGGCGTCGGCACGGTTGTGGCCGAGGGCGTGCGTCGCGCACGTTCTACCAAGCCGAACATCAAGCTCGGCGTTTGTGGTGAGCACGGTGGCGATCCCGCATCGATCCACTTCTTCCACAAGGTCGGACTCAACTACGTGTCCTGCTCGCCCTTCCGCGTGCCCGTCGCACGCCTCGAGGCCGGACGAGCAGCCGTTGAGGATCACGCGGATATGACTGCGTGAGCGTCTGCAAGGACCGTCTAGCGCTGATATAGCGCAGGTGCCCCGCCAGCTTCGGCTGGCGGGGCACCTTGCGTTTCAGAGTACTTGTGTTTCGGAGTACTTGCGTTTCCGGGGTACCTTGCGGCGAATTCTTATGACACCCAATGGAGCCAAGAGATCGCCCGAGCGTCAGTAATTCTTGAATCCGCCCTTACCGGGTGGCGGCGGGAAAGCACCGGGGGCCGACGTAGGTGGAGTCGCTGGGGGCGAATACGGTGACACGGGCGGCGTATACGATGCCGTGGAGGGTGTATACGGTGCCATGGGCGTAGCGCTGCTGCTCTCGACAACCATCACATTGCCGTTGGTTAGCACGATGTTCGTGGGGGAGTGTAGCTGGGCCATAGTCGTTTGCCGTTTGCGCCATGCAAAAACAGCAATGATCAGGGCAAGCACAATATAAATTGCGTGTTCGATAGTTGGATTATCCGCAAGATTGGGTGCGAATTCTTCCAAGAACATCAAAACAACAGTCAGCATGAGGATCAGGCTAGATATAACCACGATCGGGAAACTGACAATCGCATAGATGCGTCGAGAGGCCGCGTACAGCAGGTTATTGAGCTTGTGATAGGCGAATCCGACAATAACCATTGCAACAACAGCCCAAATGAAGTGGGCCTTTTCTGAGGATGTCAGCCATGCCATGTGGTCCATTGTGAAAATACCGGTAAGCCCTATGGCAAGTACGTAGTCGGGGGAGAAGAGCATCCACAGCAGTAATCGCATGTAGAAAAAGAGGAAGGCGATGATGATCGCGAAAATGAGCAGTACGAACAGGAAGGCCATGCCTTCATCCTAACAATGTGAAATTTGTGCTAGCTGATACCTTACTGAGCGCAAAAGTTGGTGCTTAAACAATATTTATTCTGTCGGATTTAGCGCTCTTTGCTGGCACCTTTTCCAATTTTTAATCGAGAAAATAAGACCTGACGAGTTGTCTGCTTCTCTAGAGTGGCGAATAGTACAACTATGTATCCGCACATAGGTGCAGATGTCACTGCACATAAGTGCACAAAGCTGGGTAAATGCTGCGCAATTTCTTTGCAATAACTTCTGACCTGCGAAAACGCAGTTTAGTTATCGATGTTCGCGTTTAGCAAATATGCAATTCTGTGTGCGGGAACACATTTATAAGCATGAAACTGGAACACACCAGTCACATAATTAACAGCGGAGATCGGAGACTATTAGTCCCTGATCTTTAGGTTTTGTCCATCCTCGACAAGGAAGTCAGTGAACTTCTATGGAACGTCGCATTTTTGCACACCGCGGTTTGAACCGTGTCGCACCCGAGAACAGTCTTGCAGCTTTTGAAAAGACTGCAGATGCTGGTCTCACCTGGATTGAGACTGACGTCGACATCCTTGGTGACGGTACTCCAATCGTCATCCACGACACGTCGCTTGATCGTACGACCAATCGCAGCGGGTCGTACTACGGCCTCGAGAAGGCAGATCTGGCATCGATTGATGCTGGTTCATGGTTCTCTCCGGAATTCGCCGGACAGCCCCTGCCTACCCTTGAGCAGCTGATCGAGCTCCTCAACCGTCGTGGCCTGAATGCCAACATTGAGATCAAGTCGAATGAGGCCGGTGGCGCCATGTCCATGCGCCTCATTGATTCGATTCTTGATGCGCTGACTGGACTCGACCCCGAACGAGAGGTTTTCTTCTCCTCCTTTAATCACGTGTTGCTGGCGAAGATTAAGGAACGCGCACCTCAGTACGAAGTGGGCTGCCTGTACGAGACTTGTGCTCTCTACGACGACTGGAAGTCCATGCTCGAGCTGGTTGGCGCGTCATACATTCACCCCGAGGACCGCGGTCTGACCAAGTCCAAGGTTGAGGCCTTCCGTGAGGCAGGCTTCGGTGTCAACGTGTGGACCGTGAACTCGATTGACCGAGCACATGAGCTCTTCAATTGGGGCGCAACCGGTGTCTTCACCGATGTTGCGGACTCTTTTGCCCATCTTCAGTGAGTGAATCTCGAAAGGTAAATTCAACAACATGTCTGAAACCTCAGTAGGCACAAAGTCGCGCCTCCCTAAGTTCATGCAGAAGGGACGCCTGGGCGGCTTCCTCTCTGTCGTGTTGACCGGCCAGCTGGTCTACGTCTCCTTCGAGGCGTTCAAGGGATCCCTGCTGATCCCCGTGACCAATGCTCTTGGCATCACGGTCGCTGACTTCGGTACCATCATGGGCTGGCTCGGCATCGCCATGTTCATGTACGTGCCCGCCGGCTGGGTGAACAACCGTTTCCCCATCCGTAACATTCTGATCGCCTTCGCCTCTTGGCGACTGCTGACCTTCCTGTTCCTGTGGCTCTCCCCGGTCTTGGGCTACCACCTGAACATCAAGATGCTTGTTGGCATTGCAATTACGTGGGCAATTTGGGACGCCATCGGTTGGCCCGCCGTCGTCAACGGCGTTTCCTTCATGGCATCCGACTCTGACTCTAAGGGCCGTGGCCTTGCAATGGGCCTCCTCGAGTCGATCCGTCGTGGCGTTGAGTTCTGCATGAACCTCGTCATCATCGGCTGCATGGCCATTTTCCCGGCCCACGCAAACGGCATCATGATCGGCTTCGGTCTTGCTTACTCGCTGCTGCTGATCCCGAACATCATCGCCATCCTGCGCTTCGTTCCCGCCAACGCTGTTGCCGAGTCCGAAGGCCACTCCAAGAACACCGCAGCTCTCATGGGTCTGCTCAAGGTTCTGGCACAGCCCGGTGTTTGGTTCGCAGGTATCGCCGGCATGTGTGTGTACTGGTGCTACGTCAACCTGATCTACTCCTCGGCTCCTTACCTGAAGCTGGTCTTCCACGCATCTGACGCTGCCTCTGGTGCATTCGGTATCTTCTCCACCGGTTTCGTTGGCATCATCGCCGGCCTCGTTGCAGGTATGCTCGCTGACTACGTCTTCAAGTCCTCGACCACCATGGTTGCAGTCGCTCTGACCGTTATCGCCATCGGCGTTGGTCTGGTCTACCTGCTGCCCGCATCCGACTCGATGATGTGGCCTGCAATGATCCTGCTGGTCGTCATGGCATTCGGTGTCTTCCTTGGTAAGTCCGTGCTGCTTGCTCCTATCGCCGAGCTGCACCTGCCCGAGGAAATCAACGGCTCCGCTATGTCGGTCGGTTCCTTCCTGGTCTACGCCTCCATCCTTTGGGGCAACCCGACCACCGCTGGAATCATCACCGCTCACGAGGCCAACCCTTACGATGGCTACCGCATCATCTTCCTGATCACGCTCTGTGTGGCAGTCGTTGGTGCTGCTTGCGCCTACGCACTGGTGTTCTCGAACCGTCGTAAGAAGGCTCTGGCCACCGAGGCTGAGTGATCCTTTCGAGGACACTTTCCGCTGAATCCAAACCAGTTGGCCTCTCGAGGCTGAACTGACTGAGGCGGGTCCTTATCGTCCCAGGTACTTCGGTACCGGACCTAGACGATGAGGACCCGCCTTTTACATGCCCTCAAGCCCTTGCTTCCCCGTCATCACTCTCAACTTCTCCGGCCCGTCTTCGTCCACGCCTCGGCGTGATTGTGGAACAATAAGACCAGATCGCATCTACCATTCATCAACACATCTAGCATCAGTGCGAGGGGTTGGAAGCTTCATGGCTCTCTTTGAATTCGACGAGGGGCGTTTGATCCCTGCCCAATTCGGCCGCTCAGTATCCGACGGTTTGACCCCCGAAATCGTTGATGCCGTATGTAATCAGGTGCTTGAGATCGTTTCGCGCCCACTTTTCCCGATCACTTGGCGAGATATTTCCCCCTTTGAAGGTTCGGCCTTTGTCGATGGCTCCGCGGAAGACGAAGCTCCTCGGCTGACCGCCCTTGATCCTTCGGGTCAAGTTGTTTCGGTCGAGATTCTTGACTTCTTGGACTCAGATACGCTGATTCAGTCCCTTTCGCGCCTTGCTGGAACCGCCGCGCTGTCGTGGTCGGATCTGGCTCGTGAATATCCCGGAGGCGTCGCAGCTTTCAAGTCCGGGTGGATTCAATTCCGCGATTCAATGCCGCCCTCGCCCGGTGCGGGGCCGCGTCTGGTCATGGTTGTTGGCCGCATCGATCCCGCAGTTCGTCCGGCGCTTGAAGTTCTGGCTGCCTCCGGCGTTGAGGTTCATGAAATGAGCCTGCGCGAGATGAGCAATGGGCGTTCTTTCCTTGAAGTGCATGCTGTGGGCCCGCGTACCTATGCACATGCCCCTCATCTGCTTGCCGGGCGCACCGACGACGTTCCCGCGATCGCCTCGTCATTTCGCGAGGTGTCCGCTCCCATGACCATTGAGTCTTCCGTGGGCGTTGATTTAGTTTCCCCCGAACCGGCTGCCGAGGCCGAGGCCTTGGTTCCCGAAGAGGACGACTACCTTCCCGAGGATGAAGAGTTCGTTCAACAGGCCACCGACGCTGAAGCCTTAGAGCCGGAAGTTTCTGAAACGGAAAGCGAACACACCTTCGACGGAAACGATGCGCATCATCATGCCGCTCCAGTCGAGATGGAAGACGGCGATGGCGAATTAGAAGAAGAGGAAAGCGAAGAGGTCCGCGCTGCTCGTGAGGCCGGGATCCCTGTCCTCTCGCGTGATGCGGCTGCCCTGCGCGTCCTTGGACAGATTATTGCCGAGGATGTTCCCGCAATTATCGTTGACGTGCCTGAGGCAGAGTGTGAGTTCACGGCCGATGGCCTGTTCCGCTCGGGCGAGGAGAGCTGGGACAACCCGCAGGACGCGCTTTCCTACTTTGGTGTTTCCGGTAACGGCTGGACGCTGTGGCACCTGGGTGGGGAAGAAGGCCCGACCTTGGGTGAATCCTTGGCAGAGGTCAACCGTGAAATCATTCGCGAGTACTCACGCGAAGGCTAGGCCCTACTTTGCGGGCAACGCCTCCCGCTGTGCGCGAATGCGTGAATCTGTGAATGACCGCGTGCTTCAGGATTAGATAAACGCCTTAATCCAGCGATTCATCGTTTCGTAGACCCGCGCGCGCACCTGAGGGTCAGAGAGTAGCAGGTCATGCTTGCCCGGGAAACTGGCGATGGTGACCAGCGGCCCTAAGCGCGATGAGCGTTCCAAGATGACCTCCCGATCTAAGACGACGTCACTTGAAAAGGTTTCTGGCGTGAATTCTTCGCTGAAGAAACTTGATGTCGACATCATCGAAAGCACTGGAATATCCAATTTGACCGAAGTTGCAACGCTATCGTGGCCTTCAAGAATTGCCTCGAGCCAGGCTGCGTAAACGGGGTAGGAGCCGGGACGCTTCCACTCCAGCGCGTAATCCCATCCCTGAACAGCGGGGTCGTCGGCGTAGGCCTTGAGAGATTCTGGCAGGGGTGCTTCTAGCGAGTTCCAGCCCTCGTGGAGTGATCGTGCGTAGTTATCTGGGCCGCTGCCTCCTCCCGGAACCGCCCACATCGGATTTCGAGAGGCGATGCGTTCCAGAATCGGAGCCATGGTTGAACGCATGGACGCCATTGTCTGCATTTCAAGCCATGCAGAATTCAAGATGAGGCCGTCGATCGCGCCGGGATGGCGATTTGCCCACAGTGTTGCAAGCAATCCGCCCGTTGAGTGACCCATAAGAACAAGCGGCAGGTCGGGGTAATCATCGCGGATCAGATCCAGCGCTTCTCCGAGTTCCTCATCGTACAAGCTGAGGTTCGAAACAAATCCCATGCGCTGGCCGGGGCGTAGCGAACGACCATACCTGCGTAGGTCGATTGCGTAGAAAACACCTGCGCAGTCGGCGATATTTTGGGCTAGCTCGCGCTGGAAGAAGTAGTCGTTGCGGCCGTGAATGTACAGGGTAATGAAACGAGGGGAGGAGGAAGAAGCTGCGTGACCTTGGTAGCGAACCAAAGTTGCAACAACAGGACCGGCGTCATCATCCATGAGGGGGATGGTGCGTGATTCGTAGCCTTCACCCAGGACGTCTCGCCGCCACTGGCCAACGGGGGCTGGGCCTTCTTCTCCCCAGGGGGCCAGCACGGCCTCGTCGACGAGGCCGTTAAAGCCAT
>ERZ773265.135-NODE-135-length-49357-cov-10.242161_pt1 | contig 49357 bp, 71 predicted proteins | sample MGYA00580512_ERZ773265 | MGnify/ENA primary metagenome ERZ773265 (study PRJEB29015, sample SAMEA2738169) | human oral metagenome | biome: human oral; feature: human-associated habitat; material: saliva | place: China | collected 2183 ... | reverse complement strand
TTTAGTTTCAATTTTCTTCATTAAACAATACCTCATTTTATTAATTTCTTTTCAATGTTACTATTATAACATTATATTTGTTCAGAATAAACTAATTTATCTGAATTTTTTGTTTTTTTCTGAATATTTTTTAATTAAGTAACTTCAATTATCTGAAATAATGGAATATATCAAAAAATACTTAATTTTTAAATTTGATAGAAAACTATTAAATGTCTTTAAATGCTATCCTAACAGCATTTACGACCTTTTGACATTCATTTTATAAGTTTATGAAATGAACATTTTTTATAAGTATTTTAATGCTTTTTGCGCAAAAATTGCGCATAATAAAAAGCCCCTTATTTTGGGGCTTCATTTTATCTTGTATTGTGTAGTAAATTTAACCAAAATTCATTTTTATTAACTACGTCGTCATATATGCTAAAGTAAAATTGATAATTTCTATCTAAGTCTTCGTCATCAAAATTTACTTGAAAAACTAGTTTCTCGTAGTCTTCTTCTTCTAAATGTCCTAAGTGGCTTTTTAACTCGTCTACACTGTAAGATGTTGTAATGTCGTTTGGTTTGTCTTCGAACCAAAAATCAACCCACGCTTCGTCTTCTAAAACTAATTCATTTACTATCACCATCATTTTATCATAATTTCTCATTTTTAGTTCCTCCGAATATCTAATTAATTTTTTTGCGACTTGTAATGTCATATTCTCTATTTTTCTTTTAGCATTTCTGTAATCTGATATCAATGAATATGACACTCCCGAATCTTTTGCTATCTTGTAACTACTAATTTCACTATTTAAAAGTTCTTCTATTTCTTTAATTAGTTTGTCAACCATATACTAACCTTCTTTTTTATTGAATTTAAGCCATTTTTATGTTATTATTATCTTAGTAGCGAGGTGAAGTGGCTTAGGACTTCACCTTGGTTACCTTACGTTTTTTTAGAAGTTCTAGTCTTTGATTAGAGCTTCTATTTTTTCTTTAGCTTCTTCTAATGTTTTGCTATTCTCTAATTTTTCTAGCACAAACTTTAGAAGAGTTTCTTTGTATTCAGTAAATTGTTTATCTGTCATACCTTCCATTTTTTTCTCCTTTCTGTTCCTCTGCCAACTTATATTAATAGTATATCACTTAATCGATATATAGTCAATATGTATTTTAAAACTTTTTAAAAAATTGCATAAAAAAATAGCCCCCACAAAAAGTGAGGGCTTGTAAGTGTTTTTATCCTTTGTTTTTGTAGGTTGAAAGGATATGTATATTTTAGCACAAACTGATTTTAAAATCAATCTAGAATACACTTGCTTCTATTAAATATTCATCTTCAATCCATTGATCGCTGTCCTTATAATTAACTCTAGACCAACCGCCTTTTTTTTCATACACACGTACTCTAGTACCTGCTGGGACAAATTCCTTATCCTCGCTATCTTCTGTTGGTTGGCTTTCAAGAATGTAATCAATGCTTACTGTTGCTTCGTAATATGGTTCATCTCTTTTAGCAAGTTCAACATTTTCATCTAATATGCTCTTCTCAACTACTGGCGGTTCAGTCACATCTCCAGCTAATAGTTGCTTAATTCTATTAATGAAATATTGTCTACATGCTTCAGTTCCTGCTCCATTATATGCTCCACCATTTCCGTGTAATTCCATACTTCTATGTGGGCATGAAGTCGCACTAAATTCATGATGTAACTTAACTGTATCTTCATTGATAGGTAATCCACGACTTTGTAAGACTAAACCAGCTAATAATACCGTTGCGTCTTCGTTAGCTATAAAATCACTGTCAGAAGCGGACATAGATTGACAAACTTCAAAGCCTATAAAATTAGCGTTTCCATACCAGTTGGCTGTATGCCACTCTTGATGGTCAGTAGGTTGAAATACATACACATCATTTCTATCTACATAGTATGCTGCAAACCCCCTGTCAAGCGTTCCATTGTTTACTCTATCGACTAAAAAGCCGTCATATTGTCTAGCACTTAGTGATCCCCCATCGTTGTGAATTACTACTCCTAGTATATCGTTTTTAGGTGGAGTAAAGAATACTCCGTTTTGAAAATAATCGCTATAAATTTCTGCCATTGTTTTTATCCTCCGTATTGTTTAATTAATATAAAAAAGACTAGATTATGAACCTAGTCTTCTATGTTTTTTCTCAACTTTTCTGCGTTTTTCTCAACTCTTCGTTGACAATTACAAAAAGAACCCCTGTGTCAGTCGTAACTGCCTATATAGGAACAGGGGGATTGATATATCAAATTATATCATTATTTCTCTGAATTATCAATTTTAGAGTTATTCCCTACAGTTTGTCTGTAAATTTGATGTACACCAACAGCACCAACTCCAAGTGTTATCGCTGTTGCATCTTTAAATAGGATAATTCCTATCAGTCCTCCTAACACTCCTAGAAAGTTTGGTATCATTTCATTAGGGAAGAATTTGGACTCTTTTAAAAACTTCCCTAACATTCCAAGTAATGTTACTATTAAGAATACTAACGCTGGTTGTAATCCTTGTAATTGTTCCATTTGTTTGTCCTCCTTAATGTAAGTTTGTTGGGAACGGTTCATCGGTAATATAAGAGAATTCGTTAATATATACGGATTTAGAAACCGATAATTCTACATCAATACTTAACTCAACTGTTATACGGTTGTCAGATACATTTGTAATAATTCTTCCCAATTCTCGATTATTTTTTGATGAAAAAATAGGCGAATTATTTGTAACTGACCCAAAACCACCACTAATTTCTTTATCTAGTATAGAATAGATGTTCTCAACAATAATAAAATCACCGTTTTCATTTCTAAATCTAACGTGCACAGTATTTGCGATACGTCTAATTTCTACAATATTTTCAGCGATTGCATTTTCACCACTTACTTTTAACCACCCAGTATCTTGAATTTGAGTTCCACCTGTCGTTGGTCTATTTTCTAATGCCTGTATCCTATTCTTAACATCGGTATCATCATATTGGGTTGTTAAATAACCTTTTTCAGCTAATTCAGTTTTTGTAACAACATTATCTTTGAATGAGTTAAATTCAGCTTTATTTACACTTATATTTCTCAACACTTCTAAATCGCTAGTAGTAACAAGGTGTGAAAGTGGTTGGTGTTCAGTTAAATATCCCTTACTGTTAAGTGCTTCATCAGTTACATAACCTTTACTGTTTAGTTCTTCTTTTGTAACTAAATTGTCTAATGGTTGATGTTGTGTTAAATAGTTTTTGCTTTCAAGAATTTCATTAGTAATGAAGTGTGACGTATCTACAGTCTCGCCAGCACCACCTACTTCTCTTATGATATTTTTTAACTCGTCTTTTGGTACAACTTCAGCGAAGTTTTTGTTTGATAAGAAAGTTACTTTGTTATTAATATCATTTTCAACATCAGACAATGTGTATCCATCAGGCAATGAATTTGCTACTGAATACATAACAACATCTAAGTCAACTGTTTTTTCATTACCAATATCTCCTTTAAACACTTTAGGAACAAGACTCGATGGATTTAGATAAATCTTTCCTGCGTCTCTAGCAACGTTTCTAGGATTTATAAAAGAAACGTGTTCATCTAATGTTTCCTTAAGCGTGTCTGTTCTATATATTTCATATAAAGTAGCAGGTGTAGCATCTGCTAACTCCTCTTTAGTTACAAAATTAGAAGTATCAACACTACCACCAGTTGTTGGTTTATTCTCCAATGCTGTAATACGTTCATTTAATGGAGTATCATTGTATGGTTGCGGTATTTCAGATTTTAGAGCGTACGGTGTTAAATCTTGATGTTCAGTTAGATATCCTTTACTGTTTAATTTCTCATCAGTAACAAAAACAGAAGTATCAACAGCAGGCTTATTTTCAAGTTCAGTAAGTCTGTGTTTTACTTCTGTGTCATCATATTTAGTATCTTTATCTTCTTTAGTTTCTAACGCTACAACACGATTTCTTAAATCGCTATCGTCATACGCTCCACCTTCAATGGCTTTACTTTCTAAAGCCGTTACACGTTCCTTAAGAGGTGTATCGTCATATACTGTGTCTTTATCCGTTTTTTGTTCTAGCACTTCAACACGTGCTTTTAAATCGCTATCGTTGTATAGTTCTGACTTCTTAGCGTATTCTGTTAAGTCTTGATGTGTTGTTAAGTATCCTTTACTCTCTAATTCATCTTTAGTAACTAAATGTGAAGTGTCAACTGTTGGTTGACTATTCCTAACCTCGTTTAATTCATCCTTAGTAGCTAGATTACTTACATCTGAAATGTAATGTCTGTTCTCTAGTTCCTCTTTAGTCACAAGGTTGTCAGCTAATGGTTGACTACCACTAACGTTAGCTAATTCTTGTTTAGTAGCATAGTTTGATAAATCTACAGGGGCTTTATTCTCAAGCGTTGTAAGTCGTTCTTTTACTTCACTATCATCATATACTGTATCTTTATCAGTTTTTAATTCTAATGCTAGTACTCTATTTTTTACTAATTCAAAATTAGTATTATCCACGGCATCAGTTTTTTTAGCGTAAGTTTCTTCAGCCTTAACTTCAGTTAAAAGTCCTTCTGTTGCTATCCCACCAACATTTTTTAAAGCTTCCTGCAACTCAGTTTTTGTCACAACGTCTAATCTGTCAACAATAACAGTATTGTTGATAAAACGTTCCTTAACTTCATAACGACTTATTTTATCAATTTCAGATACTTTTACTTTGAATTTAAATCTGAATGTGTCAGAAGTTCGTTGTTCTTCATCAAAGTAAAGATAACAAATAACCGTTTCATTTTGAGTAATTAAAGTAGTGTCAAACGTTACTTTTACTTTGTTACCTTCTACCGTTCCAGTAGTTTTCCAGATTTTATTACTTTCTGTAAATTTGAATAAAGCTGTAACTTGTTCAGTTGTTAGTGTTTCATTTAATATCTCAAACTCAAATGATCCGTTATTTTTATCATGAGAATATAATTCTGAATAACTATCTTCAGTTTTTCTTTCTCTTGTAGTGTTGTTAAATTCTAATTTAATTAATTTTTTCATTTCTTATTCCTTTCCGTCCAGTTCATCTCGTAGTTTCTCAAGTCTTTTTCTAATACCAGTTGGAAATGGTACTCCTAAAGCACTTAGATTTTCGATTAAACTTAGACAATAACTTAATGTAAAAAATAACAAGAAAGCTGTTGCTATCTCGTTAAAACCTAAATATAGTAGATATGGATATACAGTTATACACATCACACATACAATGATATGTTCAATCAGTCCACGTCTATTTATTGTTGAATTTAGTGTCTTTGTGACGAAAGCTTTGGCTATACCTGTTAGCACATCAAAAAATACAACAAGAGTAAAAGCATGAATGTATACATCTTGCACTAAATGATAATAGCGTTCGGCTAGTTCTGGTAGTGTAATTTCCATTAATCAAACTCCTTTCTTTTCAAAATAAAAGAGGGCTTTAAGCCCCCTCTTTTGCTAGGTGTTCTAAATCCATATCGATTAAGCATTCTTTAACTTTTTCTTTCAAAAAGTTTGGTACTTGTGCAAACGTACGTTTACCTTTTGCGATATTAATTGCGAATAGCATTGCCATCATTACTGTCACCTCCTTCACTTGAATTTTTAGGTTGTGAATTATCTTCATGGTGTTCATCCTCCAAACTTCCACTCATTTGTGTAATTAAGTCCATTAGTGATCCTTGTGTAATTTCAAGTTCTTTTTTCAATTTATCCAACTCAGCTAGTTTAGTGTCTAGTACTTTAAGTTTTTCATCAACTTTAGTAAATCGTTCATTCTCAGCACGATTAGGGAATGTATCTTGATAGAATTGCTCTAATACTAAATTAACTAAATCATAATCAGAATGTTTAGATAAGTCACCATCTAAATTTTTAGTGATAATAATCGACATATCTTCATTTGTAATTTGAACCCTTGTTTTTGGGTTATCGATACCAAGTTCAAAGCCATTTTTCCAAGCTAATTTAAACATTGTTTTGTTCTCCTTCCGGTTTAGGTTTAGTTATTGCGTCCGTTAACTGTATAAGTTCACGTCGTTGCCACTCTGTTAAAATTTGAGATAAAATCCCAACCATTACAAAAGGTGGGACACCATTTTCATTTCCAGTGATCTCGATAAATTTTGTAATATCATTTTTTGCATTTGTAAATTTTAATTCTATAGGTTCATTCATTCTTTTATCCTCCAATTAATATTCCGTTTTTAAATGTTAAGTTTCTAGTCCACCAACGAATACCACCATCTCCAGTATTTTCTATATTTGAAACAACTGAAATAGTACCGTTTAATCCATCCATTATGTTGAACCAAGAAGTCCTTGTTTTAAAATACCAAATCTCATTCCATCTGAAATTAGTATTGCAACCAGCGTTAAGTGTGTCCGCGTAAGTATCACCAACTGAACCTGATGTGTAGTACCATTTCCATGTGTAAAAATTATCCGTTCGTTTTTGCTTATAAGCCCAACCCATAAACCATCCATCGTACTCTAGGTGAAATTGTATACCTTTTTTATTATTATCCTTTGCATAATAGCCTGTCCCCATATTTCCAAGGTTGTAACCATCACGCCAAAACGTATAATTTCCATCATCTATTCTTGCACGCAAATTATTTTGTGTGGTGCTTCCTTCGTAAAAGTTCAATCCTCCATTTTCAAATTGAACATAATTTGAAATACTGTTCCATGCAACTCTCACATAATAAGCATTTTGGGAAAGTGTAGTTCCGAAATTACCAGTATTAACAGAACTTTCAATCCTATCCGATAAGACTTTTAATTCAGATTTAGACACTAAATTCTCAAGATCTTGTTTATTAGCAAAATTATTTGAAAGGTACGCGTTAGTTGGATAATTAGTTAATTTCCCTTCAATTTCCTTTCTAGCACTAAGCGTTACCGCCTCTTTACTCTGGTCTATCATGCTACTAATATCAATTAATGAGTTTTGTGTTGCAAGTGTAACCCCGAATCTAACTTCATACAAACGAACGTTAATTAAATTTAATGAGTTTGTAGAGTGAAATATATAAAAAGTATCATCTAAATGCGCCTTAAAAATATACTCGTTATCTTTTAGTTTCAACTCTTCTGTAAACTGTTTAGCTCCAAAAGAATAAAGAGCAAGGGTTCCGTTATCACCACTTGCGAACCATTTGTCAGCCGGTAAACTTGCTAAGTCGAACTTCACTAAGAAATACTTACCTTTTCCGTTATTTATGTTATGGTTTATTTTATAAGAATAAAACCCCGACTGTTCTCTCTTAGCTGTATCCATTGAAACGAATCGGTTGTTTTGTTCTATAAATTCCCTGTAATCACCTTCGTATATTTCGACGTTGAATACTTTCGAAAACTCACCTAATGGATATATATTTACTCTTGTTTGTTCGGTGGCATAATCAACAATCCAGACATTACGCCCACTTTTTAACCATTGTTCACCTCCGCCACTCTTAGCACCGTAAACCTTTGTTTTTTGGTGAACTTCGACTTTTTCTAAACTAACATCAACTATAACCGTGTATTTAGTATTAGCTTTCAACGACGGTGAGACGTTGAAGTATAAGTCGTTACCTCTTTTAGATTTATTATTTGAAAAATCTTCGGTACATAAGTTAGGTGTATTAATTATAGTCTTTATTTCTTTGCTTTTAATCTCACCAATTACAGATTTGAAACTATCTAAGGTACTCTCAAAAGTTTTAAATTTCTTAATCGTTTCTTTAATGTCTTCAACATTTGGCACGTTGTCTAATCTTGCATCAGAAATAATTTGTAAACCTTTATAGCTAACTATGGCTAAAGCAAATAACGGCGTTCCGTTTTTCTCACTGTTACTCCAAAAACCATAATCTACCGTGTTATCCCTTAGTACTCTAACATTTTCTTGAGTACGCCAGTCGTTAATACCGCCCCCAACATATTTAATATTGGCGTTGAAATCTCGAATTTCTTTTCCATCGTAATAAACGACTAGGTTTAATCTGACGTTGCTTGTTACATTGTTTATGTAATTACCACTAAACCATAAATTAGCGGTTAAGCTGTGACCTTGTAAGTCTTCTATAGATGGTGACCAACCAAGAGGAGATGACTGATCGTTTTTTAATTCTTTTAAATATAAACCGCATAAACTGAATTTAATCCCATTATTAACTTCGTTTTTTTCAACTCGGCATTGTGACCACCCCGTTTGTGTTACTGTGAATCTAAATGAATAGAATTTCCAAGCCGTAGTCAACTTAAATGGTATACTGTTAATATTGTATTGTGCTAATGGTTGTTTCGCTGACGAACTTGCCCAACCGGGGCTGAATAATATTCTGTCAGTATCTCGACTACCTTTAGCAAAAAAACCGAACTCATACGTTTTACCTTTTTCAACTTTTACATTTTGCCATAACCCGTTAAATTGGTATATTGTCGACTTAACCGCAAAGTCTTCGTATCTTTCGATTTCATCAATCCATACTAGATTTTTTTGAAAATTATCCGGTGACGCAAATTGACTTTTTACGAACTCTTTAGTTCCATTTAATAAATTTAATTCAACGTTACCATCTCTACCGTCTCGTCCGTTGTTACCATCTCTACCATTTTCACCTTTAATTTTTACCCATTTATAACGTCGATAATCGTTACTGTCATTAATTTCAAAATCAGTGTAAGTCCCGATGTATTCCTTGCCGTTACTATTAGTGGTACTAAAATCACGATCACCTGTCGCACTATTAGCATAAGCCGTGTGCAAATAGCTAGTTCTACCATCTGAACCTCGAGCACCCGGCACACCTTGTTGACCATCTTCACCCTTAATCTTACTCCAAGTATAAGCTGACGGTGTGGTTGGAGCTGTCGCACTAGTACCAGTATAAATTCCTATATACTTTAAATTTGAGTTGTCACTCATCGGTGATCCATTGGCATTGTCACTGTACTTACGGTAGATGTAACTACTTACTCCGTTACGCCCATCTTCTCCTTTGATTTTTACCCATTTATACTTTCTATAGTCAGTACTGTCAGCAACCTCAAAATCGCTGTAAGTTCCTATATATAGTTTATCGTTACTATTTGTTGTGCTAAAATCCCTATCACCAGTAGGACTGTTAGCGTAAGCTGTGTGAAAATAAGGTGTACGACCATCAGCACCTTTAACCCCAGGAGTTCCGTTTGCTCCGTCCTCACCTTTGATTTTCGACCATAAGTAACTGCTTGCTGTTGTCGGTGGTGTCGGGTTTGTTCCTGTATATATCCCTATATACTTACGATTAGGATTATCATCCATTCCATATCCACTTGAATAGTCGCTATATTTTCTATGAATGTAACTACTTACACCGTCACGACCTCGTAAGTCTTCGTAAGCTGGTGACCAGTCCGTAGCGGTGTCACCACGTTCTAACTTGATATTGTCAATATAAAAATTGATAAGTTGTCTTACGGTAGCATATATCATCACACGACATTTTCTTATTTCATTTTGGACTGTAAAAACCATAGAAATACGCTTGTATTTTCTAACCTCAAAATTTTGTGTTGCCAAGTCTATTGTTTGCCATTGTTGTGAAACTATAGCGTCCTTATCGTCCATGTAATGTAAAGCTAATCTTAATGGTGCATTTTGTGTCAATGCGTCCTTACCTAAGTCCATACTTAAGGTTAACTTATCACCTTGCTTAGCTACTAAATTAAACGGAACACTAGAAAGCCCCTTATAATCAGCATTAGAAGTCCCCCAAATATGCAATCCTCTTCCAAAATTAGTATTAGCATGGTCAAAACTGTGATTTAAACCACTATTTGTTAATTTATCTTCCCATTTTTCAAACCCTTGATTAAAATTCGAATTAGGTAATAGATTTTCATTTATAGACTTACCATCCGCACCATCTCTACCATTATTTCCGTCTACACCATCTCTACCATCTTCTCCACGAATCTTAGTCCAGCTATACTCACTAGCGTTAGAAGGTGCTTGTTGTTTATCACCTGTATATATTCCTATATATTTAAGCGTTGAGTTGTCGTTCATGTTACGACCGTCTGGGTAGTCACTGTATTTTTTATGTAAGTAAGAACTCTTTCCTTTAAGCTCTTCTTTAGTAGGTAAGTTTTTCTTAACTTCTCCTACTATTTCTTGCACCTTGCCATTTACGACTGTTTTTACCGCTTCATTAATGGCACTTTGTTCCATATGAAATTCCCCTGTGTCTAAATCCCAATAACTTCGACCGTCAGCAGATTGAATACGACCAGCTTTTAACACACCTGTGTTAATTAAATCTAGTGTCGCTCCTCTTCCATCAAGAAACGTTCGCCAATTCCATTCACCTGTTGGTTTTTTACTGTTAGCTATCGCAATTTTACCAGCTCCCATATAAACTACTTTAGTAGGATTTTGATCGATAGGTTTATCGAATGAATAATATCCAGCAGGTACTTTATATTCATTATCGGCTTTTAAATCATAGTTATAACCATCTTCATTAATTAACTTATCAGATAATCTTTCACGTATCTTATCAAGCCAATAAACTGTGTCATCTTGAAAGTTCTTCATCTCTTTAGCTAATTCAATAGTTCTACTGAACGGAGATGTAGTCACCTTATCACCTATTCCAAATTCAGTTAGTTTATTGTCAACTAAATTTCTTTTAACTTTAAATACTCTTGTTTCATATTTAATTCCTAGTTTAGGATTAAATATCCCAACAGTATCACCTAATTCAAGATTACCAACGTTTAAAACTTTAGCACTATACTCTACTTGCATTCTACTATTTTTTTCAAGCCATTCATAAGAAAGCCTTAATAGTTTTTCTTTATCCGCTTCATCTTGAAATTCAACAATTTTAATACGTGGTTTAGTACCTTTTTCAAAGCCATATAATTTAGTCATAGCTGGTATTTCTACGTATTCTTGACCTACAGGTTTATCAACTGGCTGACCACTTGTTCTTCTCCATTCAACATCTTTAAATGATATTCTACGACCATAACCACCTGTGTCAGTCTCTTCACCTTTACCACGGCCCACAACGGCTGTATATATCGCTCCTTGTGACTTCTTCTCGCTAACTGTTAGTAAGTCTCTACCGTGAACGAATACTTTTCCGTTTCTTGCTCCTAGTCTAGTAAAAACATCTAAATATCTACCTGTTATCTTACCTCGACTAAATTCTAATCGTGGCTTAATCTCAATCTGTGTAGCTTCAATTAGCTTGCTTATTGCTTCTTTACGTGTCACATAGTAGAAGTTACCTGTATATCTTCGTTGAATGTTAACTGTTCCCAGTTGCCAACGTGAACCATCTAATATAGTTGTCAGTACTCCTACTAATTCTCTGTTAGTTGGTCTGAAATCTTTCACGTATCCGTCACTTTCCATATCATCAAAGAAAGTATGAACACCAACTATTTTCACATCAGTAGTGCTAGTTTTTGTTACATGATCTATTTTATACATATGAAATATTCTATTGTCTGAATAATCTTTATGTCCTATATAAGAGGCTTTCTCAATTAATTCAGAATACACCACAGTACATTCTATAGTTTGAATTTTATTTATTTCTTCGTTCTGAATACCTTCTAACGGGCTTACTGTTCCTATTAGCTTTTCATCGTTGTTAAACAGAAATAATTTCATTAATACATCCTCTCTTTCGTATGAATTTCTAATACTCGACTGTTACTGCAAGTAATAACATCACCTTGTTTAACTGTAAAATCAAAGTCACTTTCCACAAAATCAATTAATTCACTTCTTACCGTTGTATTTAATTTCAACGGATAATCTTTGTTCAAATCAATCTCAAGCACATCACCAACGGCAAACGAATTATGATTAATTATTATCTTTTTAGTAGTGGTTTGATTTTTAATTATTACTTTATCGCTAACGCTATTTACAATCACTTTAATGAGTTCTGGTGTGAACTCATTTCTATTGTTAGGTAGTTTAGTAATAGTAACGTTGTTTACTCCTGTGTCTTTGTCAACAGCTTTGTATTTATATGGATCTAAACACAGGAACGTGAAGGTTGATACAACACTGTTTGATGTTTCTTCTATGTCGTTACCTTTTTGCAAGATAGCTTTATATGAATAATCTGGTTCATCTGTGAATTTTAATATCTTTGGTTCATCAGTTTGTAATAACATATTTAGTTTATTGAATTTTTTTCTAAACTCTTCATTAGTTGTTGCTTTTAACTGGAATTTAACCACAATAGCTCTAACTTCTAAATTGCCATATAGAAAATATTTTCCGTCCGTTCCTGGAATATCAGTTGAGTTTATATTCTTACTTAACAAACCTCGACCACTTACTGCTAACGTTCTAAAACCTTCTAGATTTATATCGATATTCACACCATTAAATATAGTTTGAATAGAAGAGTGTAATTGCTCTCCTATTTCATTAGTATTAATAAAATTGTACATTTACACTCCTCCTAAATTGAATAAACTTCTTCTAATTGTATTGCTTCACCGTTTACTTGATTAATATCACTCACAAAGGCTCTAAAGTCCTTATTACCTAATTTGAATGTAATTACCATAGGTTGCGAACTAATAGTATTTTCAACATTTAAAGCTTTACTTTGATTAATATTAAATCTTGACTCAATAGCACCTGTGATACTTTGTACTTTTGCCATAGTTTTATCAAATCCATTATCTAAACCTCTATTAAGCCCCCCCATAATCTCATTACCAGCTGGAATTAATAAACGTCTATCGTATTCAATAGGTCCTTTATGGTCTCTAATCCATCCAGCAATTCCACTAACAAAACCTTTTACGCTTTCCCAAGCAGATTTTAATCCGTTTAAAAATCCGTTCATGATAGCACGTCCAATATCTGCTAAGTTGATATTTCTAAGCGTATTAAAGATATTTGTAACTCTACTTACTAAACTTTGAACTCCGTTTTTAAAAGTATTCCAAGCGTTTTGAGCTGCATTAACAATTCCTTGAATGATACTTACTACGCTTGACTTAATAGAATTCCATGTGTTTACTGCGATACTTTTAACAGTATTTATTAAAGTTGTAAAGAAAGATTTGAACCCCTCCCACAACGCTTTAATTCCGTTAACTAGTCCAGTTACAATTGTTGTCACCGCTGTTTTAAGTGCATTCCAAACAGTTGAAGCGGTAGTTTTTAGAAAGTTCCAAATAGCTTCTAAAGATGCTTTTAAACCTTCCCATGCATCTTTTATTAATGCGACTGTAACTCCGACTATTGCTGTTATTATGAATTTAATGCCCTCCCAAACCATTTGAATAGCTGCCTTAATAGCTTCCCAAATCATCTGTAAGTCTTCTTTAAGTTTAGTAAAATTACCTGTTACTAAATCAATAACAATTAGCACTGCTCCTAACACAATTGCTTTAATGAATTCCCAAGCGCCTTGAATAACCATTTTCACACCTTCCCAAACGGCTGAAAGACCTTCTTTTAAGATATTCCATGAATTTATAAAGCTGTCTATAAATGGTTGGACTACTGCGGAAATAGCACCGACAATATAATTCCATGCAAACGTTGCTGCAAAAGAAATTATATTCCATACTGCTTGTAATAAAGCTACTGCACTATTCCATTTATCGACTATCCACTGAACCACAGTTTGTACTCCAGTTTTCAATCCTTCCCACAATGTACTGAAGAAAGTACCACAAGCACTCCACGCTGTTTTGATAGCTTCCCAAGCTGTAATAAATGCTTGTTTGATAGCATTCCATATAGCTATAACTGCATTTCTAAAACCTTCGTTAGTATTCCATAGATAAATAATTAAAGCGACTAACGCTGTAATCGCTGCAACTATAAGTACAAATGGATTAATTGCCATAACCGCATTTAAAGCAGCTTGACCTATTGTCGCAGCTTCTTGTGCTGTTTTGAATTTTGTCAATGCTTCTCTTGCTAATTCAATAGCGGTGGTTATCATTAAAGCTGTTCTAAAACCAACAAACGCCCCAGTCAAAGCAACCACAATAGCTTTATTATCACTTAACACACTAAATAAACTAGTTATTCCGCTAACAATCGGTGGTATAACTGTTTTTAACACACTTAATCCACCTGTTACAAATTCACCTATACTATTTATTATTCCAGTGATCTTATCTTTACCAATGGCATCTATTATTTCATTAATCTTCGTGACAATACCTGCTTGCATATTCCCTACTGCACCTTCAATAGTTTTAGTAGAGGTTGCCGCTTCTCTTGCAACGTCTGTCATACCTAAATCCATAATAGCTTTGTTAAATTCTTCTGCACTAATTTTCCCTTGTTCTAACGCTTTTCTAAAGTCTCCAGTATAAGCTCCATTTTGTCTTAAAGCTTCTTGAATTTTACCACTAGCCCCAGGGATGGCATCAGATAACTGTCTCCAGTTTTCACCAGTTAATTTACCAGCAGAAGCTGTCTGAGTCATTACCATCGCTACTGATTTGAATGTATCAGCATTACCTCCAGCAACTGCATTTAAATTACCTGCCGCTTGTGTTAGTGCATCATAATCTTTAATACCGTTTGCTGCTAACTGTGCTGTAGTATTTGCTATTGTATCTAAATCATACACAGTGTCATCTGCATATTTCCTTACACTTGCTGCACTTTTTTCTATCGCACTATTATCTAATCCAGCAAACTGCATTGTACTTTTGAACTTATCCATCGCATCAGATGCTTTGAATGATTCACTAATCAAACTACCTATATCACCAGTAACTTTAGTAATAGCACTTGCCGCTAAATTTGCTAATGCCATAGCTTTGAATGTACCACCGATTTTCTGTCCGCTTTGTTCACTCTTACTAGCTTTAGCATCAAACTTATCTAGCTTTTCGTTAATAGCATCTAACGTATGAGTAAAACCTTTATCCACCGCAGATAATATTGCTTCTACTGAATATTGTTCTGCCATATTTTTTTCTCCTTTCTACATATTTGCTTTTAATAGTAAATCGCTTAATTCTTCATCTTTGATAGTAGGTACTATTTCACCAGTTATTTCTCTATATTCTTTTTCATAGTCGAAAAAGTCTTTAAAACTTCCGTACACATATACTTCTTGCTTACCTTTCGTCTCTGTTCGTTTAACTACACGATTTAACCATGCTTGCTTGTGAATTAAATGTTCTTCATCTAACAACCTTAATTGAGCACCTTTCATTAGCAAGTTATATTGATTAAGCGTGAGTATATTTATTTCATAGATACTTGTGATACCTAGATACCTTGCACAATTTACTATTATTTCTTCGTATGTTTCTTTGGAGTTTTTAGAGTTTATGCTTCCTGTGGATTCTCTTCGTTCTGTTTCTTCAGATTTTCCCTGTTCTGTTTCAGAATTCTCTTTCCCGCATTACTTTCTTCTAATGCTTTGATTACTTCATCGAATAATGCTTCGATGTCTTCGTGTTCATCGATAAAATTATCAATTTCAGTTTGTGTTGGTCTTTCTTTTTCTAGAAATGTTCCTGCATATAGGACATCAGACAGACTTGCCACATCTCCTCCTAGAATTTCTGGTATTTTCATACTTAAAGACATACCCAGCTTAATTCCTTTAGCTTCTAATGGATGATTTTTATCTAATTCACGTACAAAACCAACTCCAAATTTTACTTCTACTGTTTTATTTTCGTTTAATCTTAATTGCATATTGTTTTCCTCCAAAAAAATAGCTAACCAGTATTTCTACCAGTTAGCTTTGTTTAATTATTCTTGTGTTGTATCAACGGTAGTGTCTTTAAACACATACTGAACTACTTTAGCTTGTTCATCAGTTAATGTTGCATAACCGTTCTGGCCTTCACCGTTAATTGAGAATTCAAGCTCTAGCTCTACACTATCTTCTGAGTTAGGATTAGTACTAAATTTAGTTACATACCCTTGATAGTAAGTAGCTTTATATTTATTAGCTTCATTTTTCTCAGCTTTATCGATTTCCCAAATTTCAATGATTTCACCTTTTAGTAATGCATCTTTTAATTCATCAATATGTTTATCACCTTTAGCGGCAATTGATTTAGCCGAAAAATCATACTCAACCGCACCTAAATTTTGGATATTTCCATCTTTAGTTTTTTGGGGATCAGAATCTCTACTAATCTCATTACTGTGTTCAGTTTGAAAAGCTAATTTAAAAGCTGCTTCTGTTTTAGCATTCTTTAATAATCGATATAAAAGGATTATATCTATACCTTTTTTAGCTTTATAAGTTTTTGTTGCTTCTGCCATTTATTATCTCCTTATCTTAAATTAAATTCTAATTCAATAACCACCCTTTTAAGAGGCGTTACTGTTGTTCTATCGTCAAGTATTCTGATATTACTTGAATTAATATTTAAACTCCACGAATAACCGTCTGTATGCTCTATTCTCAAACATTTTTCTAATATAGCATTTGCCATAGTAGATACTTCTTTTCGTTTTGTTTGTAACCCCCACACAGATAGTGTAAGACTTACACTACCTTTTACATCTGTTTTATTAATAGCGTAACTAACAGATGTATCTTCCATTTCTACAAATGGATAAGGTACTTCATTCATCGGTTTATAATCGTAGACTTCATAACCTAAATTCTTACATATCTTGAATACTTCATCAAAAATACTTTGTTCTCTAGTTTTAATCATGTTAATTTTTTCAAGTCATTAACGAACTCTTTCTTAACCTTTTGGAAAGCAGGTTTAACGAATGGTTGTTTATCCATAAAACGTGTACCGTATTCAACGTACTGAGAGTATTTAGTAGTTGGTTTAACTCTTGCCATTAAACCACCTTTTTCATTTAGTAAATTGATACTTCTTCTAGTTTCACCAACAGAATATCCGGCTTTGAATACTGCTTTTTTTACCATTTCTTGTTGTAAACTTGCTCCATTTTTCTTCACAATTTCTTTGACTAAAGTCATCTGTGCTTTATCTTTTAAACTTATCTGTAATTTCTTAATGCCATATATCTTTAGTCCCATCGCTATCGTCCCTTTCAAGATAAAAAGCTTTACTAAGTTGTTTATCTGCTGTTGGAATATATCGCTTTCCACGATATTCAACAACATTAAACGGCTTATTATAAGCATTTTTTAAGAATATAACTTTTCTTTGTTTGTTATAATCTCCGAAAATCTGAACTGACTTACCAAGTCCTAAATCCATTGTGAAGCATGCAACGATATCTGAATAGAGTTCTTTATAGACATGTTCTCCTGTTTCATAATCATACTCATTTTTATCTACTTGTTTTAAAATTGCTCTTTCTGAATATCTCATTAGAATATTAATAATTGACCTTTCTTTGATTTTTCTTTCTTGAAGTCTTCTCTTAACATTTCATCCCAGGGGGCGAACTCATTTAAGAAAGTCTCATAGTTAACAGAGTGACCTTCAACGGATTCAGACGTAGCACCCTCAGCACCACGTCTGTTAAATCTTTTGATAACACAATCTTCAATAATGAACCTGTATTTATTTTCAATTTCATCTTGTTTATAAGTGAATTTGAAATGGTCAATAACCTTATCAATAAGTCTGCATAGGATAGTATCTTGCAAAGTATCACGAATATCTAAATCTTCTTTAACGTTATCTAATACTAAATCTCTATCCATAAATTATCTCCTAAGGTTCGATATCTAACATATACACATCATCTAATCTTTCAAATGACGGTAAAGCAATCATAGATACTTTAGTTTGTACGTTAACAGGATCAACTAGTTTTTGAGTTGTGATAGCAATACCAGTATTTACAACTTTCACTTCAACTCCAGAAACATTACCACCTAATAAATCAGATTCTTCTGGTGTAGTACCAAATACTGTTTTACCTAAAATAGCATTAGGAATAAATGATACATAACCTTCTGGATAGAATTTTTTAGCAACTCCATCATCATCTGTGAATGTATCGTTTTTAATCTCAACTTTTACACCATGTGTATCTGAAAGATAATCAGTTAATTCAGTAGTTGTTACTGTTGCTCCTTTAGGTGCTAATGGTTTAACAATTTTAATAGTTGAGTCTGCTTTTCTGATTAAACCGAATGTTTTTTGAGTCATGATAAGAATTTCTGCTTTCTTACCTTGATTTTCCATAGCTTCAATTGCTTTTTCAATATCTGCTAGTGGAGTTGCTCCTGCTTCAGTCCATTTTGTTCCTACAGTTCCTTTCATAGAGTCTTTAACTCCATAATCAAACTCTTGAGCTACTCCGTTATTGTTAAATGAGATTTTACCAGTTGCTAACACTTGCATTCTCATAGCTTCTAATCGTGCTAATGCACCGTTAAATAAATGTGTTTGGTCATCAAAAATACCAGCAATCACACTATCAATAAGTGCTTGATTACCAGTAGCTTCAATCATATTTAATTGTTGTCTTTCTTCCTCTTTAACAACAAGAGCTTCTTTGAAGAATGGCATTTGCTCTTCTGTTACGCTTAAGTTCATTCTTTCACGTAGTGGAGCTTTAGTATCGAACGCAGCAGGTTTTAAAGCTACTGCTTTACCACTTCCACCTTTTACAAATGCTAATTTAATTCCTAATTGTTTTCTAGCAGGGAATAATTTATCTCCTAAAGTAGTATCAACGTTCTCTTGTGAAGCGTTCCAATATCCACTTACATTTTCTGCTGTAATTGTATCGTAAATTAATGCCATATTTTATAGTCCTCCTTATGCACCTTTTACAAATTTGATTAAGTTTAATTTTGATTTTACGTTTGCATCAACAGTACCACCGTTGCATTTATCTTCACGTAAAGTACCTTTAAATACACACGCTACTACTGAGTCTCCGTCAGTTAAATCAACATCATGTAATGCCACTCCATCAACGTATTGTGCTGTTGCATCACCAGTTAATTTCTTAACTTTTTTTGTTCTGTCTTCGAAAATAGACTTACCATCTCCAGCTAGTAATGTTCCAGCTTTTAATAATTTACGTCCGTTTTCTGTTACTGTTCCTGTAGTTGCTTTATCTACTGTTACTGAAATAGCTTCAAAATCTAAGTTATGTAAGATTTCAGTTTTATTAAAAATTGTTGTTGTTTTCATCTCTTATCCTCCTAAAATGGTTTTTTGTAACTTACACCTTGTGCCAGTCTTGCTCCTAAATTCAACGGTTTTTCTGCTCCAGTAGCACCAACATTAGGTGTCGTTTGTCTAGCGGATTCTTTCACAGCATTATTAACTGCATCTTTAAATGCTTTTTCGAATACATTCACCGCTTTTAAAGCATCTTCTGCTGTCCCATGTAAAGCGAATGTCTCAGCTAATTCAGTAGGTAATCCTTTACTAACTAAATCTTTCTGAACTTCCACAATTAGTTGAGAGTGTCTAAATTCAGCTACTTGTTTCTCAAATGCTGCTTTTTGGTCCTCAAAGTCTTTATCACGTTTTTGACTTTCACTTAATTTTGAATAGTCTTCGCGTTTTTTTATCTCTTCTTCTAATCTTGAATTAAAGTTAGCTTCATTTTTCGCTTGTTGATTTTTTAAAGCTGCTTGTACTGCTTTATTTACATAGCTATCTAATTCAGATTGAGTAGCAGGTGCTTTAAACTCAGGTTCAGTATTATTTGTTTCCGCTGTTCCTTCATCTGCAAAGTGTTGTAAGTTTAGTTTTAATAAAAATTGTTTGTTCATTGTTTCTCCTTATCCACGCTAGTCCTATTTCTTATTGATCAGTTGTGCACCACTTATCTTTTAGAAATAAGCCACGCTAGTTTAATTTGACATAATAAAAAGACCTTTTAACGTCATGTCTAGGACGAAAATGGAAAGTAAGCGGTTTATTTCCATTTTGACATAATAAAAACACCTAACAAAAAATGTTAAGTGTTTAATCTTCTAGTATATAATCATTAACTTTATATCCTAGCTTATCTTTTATTTTGTTGAATAGCTCTAATTTCTCTTTAGGAGTATCTTTTGAAAAAATATAAGTTACTCCATCACCATTTTCTCCATCTATTATCCACGGTTCTATTTCTTTAATAAATATTAATGTTTCTTTAGATGGTAACGTCATTATTTCCATTCTAGTACTCCTTTCACTTTATTCAATAATTCTTTATCATCTAGTTTCTGATTCAATACTGTTACTTCTGCCACTATTTCATTTATATTTCTTTTCTTCCACGCTTCTTTTGCATTTTGACTTATGTTTTTCACATAAAAGAAATCTGTGTTTTCTTGCATCTTCACATATTTTATTAAATCTTCGTCTAAATGTTTTTTTGCTTCTTCTAAGCTATTATATAATTTTTTCTTTTTGTTGTAAAGCCTTTTAGCACTATCCCAATGCATTTTATGAGCTAATTCATGAGTTATTATATCGTTCAAATCTTTAGAAGCGAAATACCCATCAGCTAGTATTTCTTTTATACTCTCTTCCGAATTTAAACTGTCACTTATATATAAAGCATCATCTACTCTATTATATCCCGCTATACCTTTTAATTTTTGATTTTTTAAAATAACTACTCTAGGAACATTACTAAATTTTGGTAATTCTTCTTGAACTAGTCTTAAAGTATCACGTATCTTTTTAGTATTATCTTGAGTCCATATGTCGTATTTAGTTCCATATACCTTTTTAGCACTAAACTTAATATCATCATTTATAGCATTTTTGATTTTAAATTCTTTTGATTTACTCATTAAATCGACATCATTTTCAACTTCTTCTTTATCCAGCCCTCTTGCTTTACGATATTCAGCTATCTCTTTGTCTAGTTTTTCGCTATCGTAATAAGCCGCACTTGAACATTTACAGAATGGATGCATAGGATAGTAATTTACACCTACTTCTCTATCTTTAATCTTAAAATGTTGTCCATCAAGATGCTTGCAAATATCACACGCTGTTGGTTCAGAGATATACACATACTCCTCATATCCTGCTTGCTCCATGCTGTCTATTTGAACATCTCCTTGAACTCGTGCCGCTTCAGTTACTAATAGTCTTTTAGCTTCATGAACACCAACGTCAATTTGTTTTCTAAGTCGTCCTACTAATTCAGTTGAGTTTCCACCTTGAATAATAGAGCGTCTTAACATAACCTCAATAGTATTCATTAAAGCCTTTTGATTAGTCCACAATGTTTTACTGAAGTTTCCGTATTTATAATCACTATTCACAATTGCTTTAATACCTTCTTTGCTGTATCTCAATTCAGTATCAAGTATTCCAGCTTGTCTAGCATATTCAGTCTTACCTAACTTTTCTAAGTGATCAGTTATTTCTTTGTTATTCTCTTCAGTTAAGTTTGTTAAGTGTAAGTTTATTTCCGCTTTTAGTAACTCTAACCTATTAATTCTCATAGTAGCATTATAAAGCTTCAATTCTGCATTAGCTTCTGGGCTAAAATCTTTGTTCTTAACATACTCTTTTGCTTTCTTCTGAAAGGCTTTTACGTCGTGCTCAGATACTCTCTTTTGTGCTTCCTCTATAGAAATACCTGCAACCTTTGAATAACGTTCATAGAACACTTTAATTTGATGTTCTACATCTGCTAATGTAATAACAAAGTTCTTTTCAATCTGAGTCATTGTCTCTTTTTCGTCTTTAATTTGACTAAGTTGGTTTGCTAATTCTCTTTTCTTCCAGTAATTAAACGATTGTTTCATCTACTATCACCTCTTCACCGTCGTGTAAGTAGCTTTCTATATCAATTTCACTAAGTCCTAAGTCTTTTAAGAATTTTCTTGCTAATGCTTCGCTATAATCTCCTGCTTTGAATTTTTTAAGTATACTTGTGATTTTATAAAGTAGTTTTCCTTTATCAACATCATATCCAGTATTTTCTTCAGTAACTGCTGGCGCATCAAGTAATTCTTGTTCTTTTTTCGGGTCATCTACAATTCCAGTTAGTCTCATTGCTGTTTCATTAGTGACCATTCCTCCTAATGATTTAAAAGCGTTGATAGTTTCTTCAAGTGCTTTAGGTAGATTAGGATTAAATGTGATTTTAAGTTTTGAAATGTCAAAATCAGTTAATTCTTTTACATAGTCACCGATATTAGCTATGAGTTGATATCTACGCTTTAAACTTTTCTCAAACAACGATTGAGTATCTACTCTTGCTTGCTCCAGTCCAAACAATTTATACTTCATAGCTTCACCGCTTTGAACACCACTAAAATTAGTGTCTGTCATATCTGGAGTATTAGTATATTTATGAATATCATTTACAATACGTTTTTTATAAGACTCAACACCATTTACATCGTACTGTTTATATAGGTATTTAGCATCTACTTTACCTTCAGTCCCGTTAATATCCACAGGTGGTTTTAACTGTAATAACCTTGCACGTCTCATTTTACGCATATACTCAATTTGCTTTTTATTATCACCTAACACATCATCTGGAAAAGCCACTTGTCCGAAAATTGCAAGGATAGCATCAGAAGTATCTGTCATATAGTTTGCTGTGTCAGATTGAACTGCATCGTATGAGTCAATTAATGATAGCTCACTTTCGTAATCTCCCATACCTTCAGCCGTGTTGAGATATTCTGTGATAGGTACATCGTTAAACATATGAGGTTCAATTGCTAACTCAGTAATTACACCTTCTATCATTTGACACTTATAAATAACATCTTTAATATACACATCAATAAAGTGTTTCTTGTTATCTGATAGCCCTACAGAATAGTATCTTACACCAGCTAACATTTTATCTTCTAAAGTATTATCATAAATCACAAACGTATTTAACGGATCTAGTCTCTTAACTTTCGTTACATCTTCCATTGAACGATAAACTAAGTCGTATGCTCTACCTACTTTTGATAAATCTAATACAAGCATTCTGTTTAAATCATGAAAACTGTTGACTTTAGCTATTTCTTTCAGCACTTCATCTGTTGCACTATTTTCTTCTCCATCTTCATATTCAACTTGAATAGGTTTACCAACCAAATATCCTTGCTTAAACACAGATATACTCTTCCCAAAATTATGAATAATTCTAGTGTCCGCCATATCTTGCTCACTACGTCTTTGTTGAATGCTAATAGTATGGTTATTACCTTCTGAATAATCGTATAACTCTTGAATTCTAGGACGTTGTATATTTTTATGATGTTCCAGGAATTCTCTTAAAACTTTATGTTCGTTTTCAAATAGTTCTTCAACGTTATTAATTCTGTAACGCATTCTAGACTCTCTATGAAATCTAAGTGTTAAAGTTTTACTTTTACCTGTACTATCAACGAATGTTTCATTGTATGCCATTTATTATCCTTTCCCAAATCCAGCAACAAGCGTGCTGTATTGATTATCTTGTTTATTTTGTTGACCAATAATATTAATGTGAGGTATATATCCATATTGACTAGCGTTGATAGTATGGTCATTTCTATCTTCTGGTTCGTCTTTATCTTCTTTCCACGAATATATATTTAACTCTCTGATATGCTCCTCACAGTGGTTTAACACTAAGTATTTTAAATTCTTCATCCAACCACTTGAAATATTAATCCTATCTATGATTCTTACACGCTTATCAGCATTATAAAACTCATATATCAATCCTTTTTGTTGTTTATACTTTCTTAATTCCATCATCGTTGCCTGGTCAGCGTTATCAACATAAACCTTACGACAGAAGCCCCACTTATCTTTACAGTAATCTAAAAAATTATGTAATTTTACTGCAACGTCTGAAGGTGCTATTTTACTGTTGTTAAAGTCTTTATTGTTATAAGTTTTTTCTTCAAGTGCAATAAGTTCTCCGTCTGTTGTGATACCTTGAAAAATAAACGATATTGTATCTTCAGTCTTATCTGAGTAAGATGTATCGACACCACAAGAATAGCGGATAAATGTTTTAGTCCTTGCTATATTTTCGGTTATAACATTTAATTTTCTATCAAACATACTGAATACTAAACCTTCTGCACGTCCTCTTAAACCTTGAATTTTGTTCTTATAAAGTTTTGTGCCAACTGCAACTGTATTTTTAATCTTTTCTTTTTTTTCTTCCGATAATCCGTAATTATGATCAAAAGAAAAAAACCAATAAGTCCAATTAGCTTGCTCTGGTTCAATTAACATTTCTCTTATTTCCTGCGGTGTATCATATTCATATTTAGGTAATGCTCTAAACCTGTTTATATACCTTGAATAGATAGGGAGTGTAGGGTCATCTGGATTCATTGTACACATCCAATAATCACATCGCATAGTTGCTTCTTGTACAAAATCGATATTAGCTGTATTTATTTCATCGATAAAACCACAACCAAACTGTGAACCTAACGCTTTTTCCCATTTATCTCTAGATGAATAACCTAAAATAAATATAATCTTCTCACCGCTAGGAGTATCATATTTTAAATGCGGTATTTTATAGTTAGCATCACCATTACCACGATATACTATGTATTCTTCGAATATATCAGTAATTCCTAAATCTGACTGAATTATATTCTTCTCAGCATCTCCGACTGACTTCGCACTAATGAAATGTAATTTTTGTTTACTCTGTGCAACTTTCAACATAAATTTAACAACACCTACAGTAGTTTTCCCTGCTGCTGTTGTTCCTTCTAATGCTTCCGCTTCTGCTTTATGCTTCAAGAAATATTTATACTTCGGAGATAACACAATGTTATTCATCGTCTTTCTCCTCTAGTTGAGTTAGGATACTTTCAAGTTTACTATTTGTAGTAACGTTCATTTCAATTTTCTCTGAAGTTAAACCGTATCTTTTCGCTAATTCAACCGCAGCACTTTTTCTCGTTGCTGCATTAGGTTTAATCTCTATAATTTGCTGTGCTCCATTTCCTATCCCTAATGCATAAGGCTCAAGTATTTCACCACGCATTACAGATGTGAAAAATTGCAACACTTCATCTTGATCAGCTATTTTTTTTGAACTTAATTCTGAAAGTCGTTCATCGATGTACGCTTTTACACCTACATTTTCCAACAATTTATGAGATTGTTTTTTTGCATAATTATCAGAATAACCTGCACTTATCGCCGATTTATAAACATTCCCACTAATGATGTACTCATCAGCGAATTTTTGTTGTTTTAAATTTAACTTTGCCAATTTTCCACCATCCTTTCTTGACAAATAAAAAAAGACAGTCGTTAAACTGTCTAGGGAGTAAATTTGATAGGCGATTTTAGGTAAGGTAGCATAAAACATCTTATATATACAAAAAATAGTTTCAAATTTAAAAGGGAGAAAAAAATCATCAGTATCATCTTACCTAAAATCTTATACTACCATTATAAGGCTTTTGTTACCGCCATTCAATAGAGTTTCTCCGCCAATTACCGCCAATTAGATTTTTATTGAAAAAATACCTTGAGAATTTAATCTTTGACATGTTCTCGTTGAAATATTCATTTTATATTTTATAGTTTCTTCGTCTAAGCAATCATAATATCTGTAAAACATGTAAAGTCTGCATTTATCATCTTTTATTTTATTCAAAACACCTCTAGTGATAATTTTCACATTCATTAATTCAGAGGTATTGTCATAAATCTCTTGTTCCAACTCAATAATTTTGCATACTATTATTTCCTGTTGACTTGTATTGCTACCGCTTGTTTTAAAATCTTCTTTGGTGTAATCAGTAATTTTTATAGATTTTTTCATCTCTGCTAATTCTTTTAGCTCGTCCATATTTCTTTTAATATGGCTTCTAATTGAATTTATTTTATTTAAAAAATTTTTACGTTTAAAATACTCTTCGTTACTCAATTTTCTTTGCATACACATCTCCTATTATCAGTATTTTATCGTTGATATCACATAAATCAACCGTTAACTGTTTAAATTCAACAACAAACTTTCCTTTAGTAAACTTTACTTCACCTATTAATTGTTTATTGTATTTAACAATGTTATTTTCAAATATCATATTGCCCCACTTATCTTTTAGTTCACTACAGCGTAAAATCGTGAAGTTTTTAGTTTTAATATTTCCGTAAGGACGTACTTCTAATACAATCTCTTTAGTTTTAAAATTGTATTTAACCACAGATTTTACACCTTGGGTGGGAGTATAAGCTTTTAGATCGTACATAATAGTTTACCTCTACTTAATCATAGTTTTTAAAAATAGCACATCTGGAGCATGTGTATTTCTGTAAATATACAGTCCGATTATTAATATAACAATCACAATTATCGGTATTATTATACAAACAGCTTGTGCTAAAGTACCATCGTTACTACCACCAGTTACCATAAGTGCTGTTACTGTAAACATCGCAACAAAAATTCCTAAAATGACTAAATAATATATCATACTACTACATGTTTCATAAGTAGCATTTTGCCATTTTAACATTTCATACACTTCTGGTGCTTTATCAATCGCTATATTAAGTTTTTCTGTTATTTTCTGCATTAATTCATCCATTATAAAAGTACCTCCTTAATCTTTATCCATGAATTTTTTTGCTATATACACACTACAAAATATCGCAATAATTAAAACTAAAGTCATATTATCACCTAACTCAATCATTAGCAAAGCACCTCTTTAATTTCCTCTCCGAATTCTTTGATAAATAGTTCTGCTATTTCTTCTGATTCGAAATAAGGTAGTTTTAAAAATTCTCGATAACGGTAATTCTCATAAATTTCAAATTCTTCACACTCGTTATGATACATTACAGTCCATTTTTCTTCGTTATAATCATTCCAGTTAGGTGTCCAACCTTCATTATGTTCTTCAGCCCACTTATGCATTTTAAACAGTAATATACGTTCTCTTTCATATTGTTTAACTTCTCTTTCAGTTTCAAATGTTATACCTCGTTGATATATTTCCTTATATGCATCAATACTAATTATATTTCCTACTACATAAATTTCCCCTATTTCATCAGCATAGTAATAGTTTCTTATATCATCCGGCATCCTCACTTTATAAGGCTTTTTCTCAGCCTTACTTTCTAACAGCTTAATTCTTAAGTTAGTAATTTGTTCTTCTAGTCGTTTTACTTCTTTTTCTAATTCTTCGTTAGTCATTTTTATTCCTCCATTAAATCTTTGTTTTCGTAAATGTTACCTATAACTTCTGTTTTTGATAATGTTTCTTTAGCTTCATCATATCCTTCTGCTTCTTCTGAAAACCAATATATATCATCTTCTTTAACTGTATAAAAGCCATAAACATTATGAAATTTTATAGGAAGAATACCTGCAAAATCTGTTTTCAAAATATCTCCACTTTCAATTTCTTTTCCGTTTTTATCCATAAAACCAGTCCCGTAAATAAATTCAACTTCATCGAAATCACAGTATCGATATCTAGATGCTTCTTCATCGTAAATTTCAACTACTTTAGTATCAAATCTAATTGACTCTACTTCTATCACTTTATTCAAACGCTTAATATACACTTTAGGTTGTTTAATCATTGTCATCATACTCCGTAACTCCTAACTTTTCCAATTCTTCAGCCAATTCTCTTCTTATTCCTAATAGAACTTGTATAATTTTAACTCTGTGTTCTTTCTTTATTGTTACTCCGGCAAAGGGACTGCATACCGTTAAAGTTCTTTCAGGGTTTTGAACGTCCATTGTAAAACTATCCAATTTTTTTATTTCATCAATTAATTTATTAGCTTCTTTTATTTCTCTAAAATTCATCACTTATCCTCCACTACACCTAATTTATTCAACTCTTCAACCAGTTCATCTCTAATTTCATTTATAACAGTTATAATTTTTTTCTTGTGTTCGCTACCAAAATACATTGAATAATCACCTAAACCTATTTTCATATCTCTAACAGAATTTTCAATCATACTCAATGTAAAATCAATTTCTTTAATTTTTCCTAATAAGTTATTTGCCTTTTCTAATTCTCTATAATTCATTTTAAAACTCCAACCTTTCTAATTCTCTTATAAAACGTCTAAGAACAGCTGTAAAGTGTTCTTTCTCTTGTTCACTTTGAAGTTGAATACCTAAGTTATTCTTAAACACAAACTCTTGTTTAGTTCTGTAAGAAATCGTACGACCTCTATACTCGATAAATAGGTTATCTATATCTTTAAACTTAGCTATTTTTAATTTCATTGTTAATCCTCCGCTCTTAATAATCTCTAAATGTATTTACACCGAAATTGTAAGCCAACCTATATTCCTGGCATAGACTCTCAACTCTATCAATAAAACCTAAATAATCTATATCAGCTCTAAATTCTCTAATTAGTCCTAACGTTATCTTTAAATGATTTTCTAATCTACTTACTACTAATTCATCTAAACTAGAATTTATTTCATCAATATCAATTACTTCTTTTTCTTTTGGGATAGTTGGTGTGTTCCACTTATCCTTTTTATTTGTACAAATTTCAGTGTAAATTACTTCTCTTTTATCGCAATCATATATTTCTTTATGAACTTCTTTAAATTCACCATTTTTAGAAATAACAAGAAATAATACTGAAATAGGTGTGTCTTCGAACGCTCCTTCGATTAAATTCAATTCAACTAACCTATCTCCTATTAAATCCCTCATTTTCTGTTCAGCCTTTCTATAAGCGATCCCAGGAAAGCAAATGTGAAAAGCGAACTGTTCTGTATAGTTTAATGATTTTAGAATAAAAATATCATCTACTACACCACTTTTCTTCCAAAGGAATTCATTTTGAATGTTAGTTTGTTCTTCTTCTGATAAATCTTTAAACTTCATTGAAAATGGTGGGTTCATAACAATACAATCAGCAGTTATATCTTCATCAAAATTAAAGAAACTCATATTATAAATATTTCTATTCGGAAATAGATCACTGTTCTTTTCAAACGTATCACAAGACGCTTTTTGTATCTCTACACCTATTAAATATTTTGGTTTGATAAATTGTTCTAACTGACCGCTACCAATTGCACCATCAAATACTGTAGGATTTTCACCAACATATTTCTTTACCTTCTCAGCCACATATTGCCTTAATTCTTTTCCTGTAATGTATTCAGCGTGCTTTTTAGCTATATCTCTATTATTGTGTTCAATCAATCGACACTCACTCCTATCTGTATATCTCCTTCAACTATTTTTATTAAAAACTAGCCACCTTGTTTTACCTCTTTTATCTCCAAACAGTGGCGTTCTGTTAATTATTTTTAAAATTTCATTAACATGGATTTGACTATCATTCCATTTGAATATTAAAGTTCCCTTATCACTTAAAACTCTATTACATTCATTAAATCCTTTAAGTATTATTTCTGGCCAATTCTTTTTGTCTAACTTTCCGTATTTTTTAGCTAACCAACTATTTTCACCTGCATATATTAAATGTGGTGGATCAAATACGATTAAATCAAACTCATTATCTTTAAAAGGCAAATTTGTAAAATCAGCTAATACATCTGGATTAACATTAACAACATGGCCACTCGATAATTTTTCGTAAAACTTTCTGTTATCAACAAAAGTTACATCCTTATTATTTTTATCATACCAAAACATCCTACTTCCACAACATACATCTAATATTTTCATTAGCCGTAAATCTCCTTATACTGCTTAAGTAATTGCAACTGTCTAATTTTTTCTTTTTGATCTTGAATAGTTCGTTCCTTAACTATATTATCGTTAGAAAGTTCCTCAATCGTGTTACTTGATACATACACACCTAATATCAATCCTGCTGTGAACATTGCTAACAACATTGACAATGTGATTAATATAATTTCTATGTTATCCCAAATTTTTTTAAACATTCCTTAACCTCCTATTTTGTTGTTTTCAGCTATTTTCTTTGTTTGTTCAGCTTGTCTGTCGTCTAGCTCTTTAACTCTTTCTTCTAGTCTTGCGTTTTTTATCCTTAATTCTATAGCTTCTTGTTTTTCTTTTTCTTGACGTTCGTTATAATCTTTTATATCCATAAATAGAACTACAAAATAAGCACCAACTAAAATTATAATTTCGGCTATAGCTAGTTTTTTTAACATTTTACCCTCTCCTTCACTCTAATTAAGTGTTTCTCTACTAGCTTGCTTATCAGTTCGTTGATATCCAACCCCACTTCATCCAACAGTTGTGATGGCATATCTTCAACTTTTAATAATTCTTGACCGTATTGTTCCATGTTAGTATCACTTTTCATTTCATAAACAGCTTCTATCAACTGTTCGATTCTTTTTTTACCAAAATGATAATTCGCCCTAAGCACCCAGGCTAATATGGTTGTGAACTCTGCAAGCATTTCTGTTCTTGCTTCTAATCTGATTTTCAATCTATCTTCTTGTTCTTTTATTTTTTTACTTCCTGGACTATTGACAGCAAATTTATTCTTTTTAATCTTTTTTGCCATGTTATCCTCCTATTTCTTTTGGAGTACATCCCAATACTTTAGCTAGTTTTCGTAACGTTTTAAATTTAGGCGTCTTGCATATACCTTTTCTGATATTAATAATCGTGTTAAAATGTACTCCAGATTTTTCACTTAATTCTTGATCAGTTATATTTTTGTTGTTCATTATCTTTTGTAAGTTAGTCATAATTCATATCCTCTAACAAAAACACCACTGATTGAATTGTAACGTTTTTCACTCTTAATGCTGCTAATATGCGAATCGTCTTTCCAGAAATTCAATTTAGTCATTTGATCAATAAACGCTTTTGCTAAATTATCCACATCAGGCTTTTTAGTATAATAATCACCATCTACCTTATTTTTCTCTAACGGAAAGCACCATATTAATTCAACCCCAATAGGAGCGTTTAACATTTTATCAGGAATACGACTAATCAATCCCGTTTTAAATATTTCTTTAGCTTCTTTCAAGTTGTGAGAATCAAAAATAATCGGCTTACCATTTTTTACTGAAATAATTTTATCTTGATGAGTGACCTTCGGTATTTTTTTCAAAGGCACAAAAAATTCAAATCCCATAATTCAATTTCACTTCCTTAACTCCAATTTAATTTTTTACCATTTCCATTTTTTCTTTTTTCATTTTTCGCGCGGAGTACAGGACGGTGTTGGTACAGACAGGAGGTGGTTTTTAAACCTCCTGTACTGTCCAACCTGTACTGTCCCTGTCACCCCTATCCACCATCATATACCTTAGGTATATGGTTGTCGGTGTCCAGACAAGACTATAAAAAACATAGTGTTTTCTAAAAAATACTAGACTGATTTTTAAATTGTCTTCTAAAAAATACTAGACTATTTTTTTAAAGTTCTGTCTCACGTTTTTTAATAGTTTTCGTATTCTTATCATACCTATATATTTTACTATTTTCTAATCTTCGTTCTATAGTTTTTACATTAACTCCTAAATAATCGGCGACCATTTGTTTAGACGGTTCTTCTCCAAAACTGCAATTTTCAACAGCTAATTCAAACTCTAACATGTTTTCTTTTTGTTGCTCTTTAGCTTGTTTTTGTCGCCCTTCTTTAGCTTTTGAATACCTACTCTTATCAGAATCTACCTCTATATCAGCTAATACTCCAACATCATCAACAGTATGTACAGGAAATCCAAACCACATATTAACAGGTTCAAATTTAGCGAACTCTCTAAGAGTACCCTCAACACGCCACGCTGTCGTTTGCTTTACAGACTCCTCAAGGCTCTTCGCTTCGGCTCTTACATCTAACAGATATCCACTAAGACTCTTCTCAGCATGATGTTTCATTTTTTCGTAACTGTAATGATCATCCATTCCAATCTTAGTTTTATAATACTGATTATTTAACGTTCTGATTTTATCTTCGTAGAACTTAACTAACGTATTATTAACTTGAGTTTTCATCAGTTGTTCAGGAATTTCAAGTTCAACTAAATCTATTAAGGCATCTGGGTCACGAGCAAATACTCCACTTCCACTGGCTCTATCCATCGATTTTTTACCACCTTGCGCCCCTTTTGAGTGATGGTGACAGTAAATAACTGAACATCCTAATTCTGTAGCGACCTTATCAAATTGGTTGGTAAAATGAGCCATCTGATCCGCGCTGTTTTCATCTCCAGTAAGCACCTTATAAATAGGGTCGATAATAACTGCTGTATAATTCTTCTTGTGCGCCCTTCTAATTAATTTAGGTGCTAACTTATCCATAGGTACAGTCTTACCTCTTAAATTCCATATATCAATGTTATTTAAGTTGTTAACTGGTATTCCTAATTTAGTGTAAACATCTTTAAATCTATGTAAGCAGCTTGCTCTATCTAACTCTAAATTCACATATAGCACCCTACCTTGTGCACATTCCCATTTTAACCACTTCTGACCTTCAGCAATTGCTATTGCCATTTCTATTAGTGCAAAACTCTTACCAGCTTTAGACGGTCCAGCAATAAGCATTTTGTGACCCTGTCTAAGCACTCCTTTTATTAGTTCGGGTGCTAATTCTGGCATATTATCCCAAAAATCTTCTAAAGACTCTGGATCTGGTAAATCGTCGTTTAAATCTTCTATAAATTCAAACCATTCATCCCAACTAGCTTTACCGATGTTAGTATCAATTAAGAATTGTTTTTTACCATTTCTCATAATCCCAGGCATTCTACTTAATCTTGATGGGTTCTTATTTTGAGTATCGACTGCTAAGCCATTTTTAGCGCAAACTTTATACAAATAATCAACACGCTTTTGGTACTCTTGATAATCTTTAGCTTCAATTTTAACGATAGCATGAACTGACTTACCACCACTATGCACTAAGCAAGCTACTGGTAACTCTAACTCACGAATAATAGCGTTTTGTTGAGAAATACTAGTTTTATCGCTCTCTACAAGTGCATATCTATATTCCGTTACATTATCATTCTTAACCCCCTTACCATCTAACGGGTTAAATCTTATCCATGCTCCAGCTTCTTTATTATAATCACCAATAACAAAGCCAATATCATCTTTATACTTATTTAACTTTTCGATTAAATGTCCCGCTGTACGATCATAGACACCTTTTTTGGGCTTATGTAATACTTTACCTTCTCCATCTTCCAATGGATAAGTTTCGGTCACAAACCCTACATTTTCGGTACTTTCAAATAACGTTTCTATGTACTTTATTAACTCCTTGACAGGTTGCCAATTAGTAGGTTCTTTTATTTCTTTACCTTCTATCCAGCTTTTGTCAATAAATTTATAATCACCATCTGATTTTATTTCATCATTCCAATCTAATGCATACGAATTTTCATAATTTATATATACTGGTGTATAACCTCTATCAACAGCCATTTGAAATATAGTGCCCCCTGTGACAGGCTTACCAGCACCATTAAATGTATTCCATTTTCTAAGGCATTCACCTTCTTTATATCTAACGTCATTTTGTGACCACAAGTCCCATTCTTGTACTGTGTGTCCTTCATACTTTAAAGCCATACCAACATTTACCCATTCTTGATAATCAAGAGTAGCAGGATTTATATATTCTAATAATTCTAATAAATTGTTCTTATTTTCCATTTTCTAACTCTTCCACTCCTAATTCTCTAAAATATTCTGGTTTACCTATTGACAATTCTTTGATTTTAATATATTGTGTATATGAACGAATCTTTTTATAAATGACGTACTCTCCTACAAAATTGAGTGCGTCTTTTTCTGTTTTAAAAACTCCTAATTGATTATTAGGGAATATATTCGGGTTATCATCACAAACCAAATAGATTTTCTCTCCCTTACGTAATTTTCTTTCTTCCATTATTTTCACCTCTTAATTGTTTATTGTCCTGGAGTATATTCCTTAGCTATAATTCCTTTTGGCAATCTCCAGCCATTTGCTGCAATTCTTGTAATCATGTTATTTGCTTCTTCAAACTTCCAAGAACCAACTTTTCTAAATCCACGATTTTCTAATAATCTAATCTGTTTTGGAGTTGCTAAGCCTGCATCTCTTCTCTTATTAATTCTCTCAATCAACAAACTAGCTTTACCAGAACATTCAATTTCACTAGCATATATTCCCATTTTTTCTAATGTTTCAATTTGCTTCTTCGAAGGTGGTGCTTGTTCGCTTAAAAAACTAGGAACATAATTCGCTAAATCTTCCGCAGCAATACTCATTTCAAATTGTAACGGATCTACTAACTTACCTTTTTTACGTCTTTGTTCAGCGAGTTGTTTAGCTAAACTATCTTCTCTATCTTGAATTACTTCATCAGTTGCTTTAACTTCTACTTCTTCTAAGTCAACAGCAAAACCTACTTCTTTTTCACTCAGTTCAGTCATTTTTTTAGCTACTTCTTCACTTTGAGCGATTAAATGAGCAGGACGACACAATTCATGTTTTTCAACATGCCATAAAAAATCTAATAGGAGTAAATTTTCTTTCCCTGGGTGTAATCTTGTGCCACGTCCAACCATTTGTGAATATAAAGCCCTAACTTTAGTTGGTCTTAACACAATTACACAATCAACGCTAGGACAATCCCAACCTTCTGTAAGCAACATAGAATTACACAACACGTTATATTTATCCTTATCAAAATCTTCTAATATTTGTGCTCTATCTTTACTTTCTCCATTAACTTCAGCAGCTTTAAATCCTTTTGAATTAAGAATATCTCTAAACTTTTGACTAGTCGCTACTAACGGTAAAAATACAACCGTCTTTCTATTTTTACAATGTTTAATCATTTCATCAGCTATTTGTTCCAGATAGGGATCTAATGCACTGCTAACATCACTAGCTTTAAAATCTCCGTTTTGAGTAGCAACTCCACTTAAATCTAAATTTAACGGAATTGTTAAGCTTTGAATTTTACTCAAGTAACCTTCTTTAATAGCATCAACTATTTTATATTCGTAAGCTAAACTTTCAAAATAAGTCCCTAAGTCTTTCATATCTCCTCTATCTGGAGTGGCAGTAACACCTAATACTTTTGCTTTATCAAAATGATTAAGTACATTCTGATATCCGTTAGAAATACAATGATGTGCTTCGTCAATAACAATAGTATCGAAATAATCACTACTAAATTGTTTAAGACGTTTTTCACGTTGCAAAGTTTGAACACTTCCTACAGTTACTCTGAACCAACTACCTAATGAACTACTATCAGCCTTTTCAAGCGCTGTATTTAATCCAGTACTTTTCTTTAGCTTATCGCTAGCTTGTTCTAGAAGTTCACTTCTATGTGCTAGAATTAACACGCGTTCACCTAATTTAACTCTATCTTCTATAATTTTTGAAAAAACAATAGTCTTACCGCAACCAGTAGGAAGTACTAGGAGCGTTTTATTAACGCCCCCGTCCCACTGTTCTTGCACTTTTAACCTTGCCTCTTCTTGATAAGGTCTAAGTTGCATTTTTAAAAGCCACCTTGTCCGTTATTCCATGGTTGAGTGTTAGCGTTAAAAGTAGGTTGACTAACTTCATTTGTAAATGGATTTGCATTTAAAACTTTAGTGATGTCTACATCTTCTCTGTAAATCATACTTTTAACTTCATTGTACTGATTGCCGTTACTTTCTCTAATTCCCACCTTACAAACTCCAGTAGTGCCTGCAATTTTATTCCAAGGCATTTTTAGTGGCTCACCTTTTTTCTTAAATCCAATAGCGCCAAAGAATGCCGAAAGAAATCCTTCTACAGAACTATATAAAAATAAATTATGTTTAAGTGTTGCTTCACCTTCATTAGTTTCAATTTTTAAAGAAATAATCGCTTTTTTACATCGTGGTAATTTAGACTCAGGACCTTTAGGTTCGTGCTCTCCTCTTTCATATCCTAAACAAGTAAATTGATATAACCCTGGAGGTAACAGAAGATATTCACTATCCTTTTCTATCTCCGAATCCCAGTCTAATTCTCTATCAAAATTGTTGTTGTAATTTGTATTCATTTTTAAATCTCCTTAAATTTTTATTATTGTTTTAATTGTTTTAATAACTGTTTTAAACCTTCCCATTTAGGAATTATATATCCAGTAAGATATCCTTGTTCATTATAGACACTCATAGGAGTACCTTTTGGGAAATAACCTTTACTTTCAGTTACTAATTGAATATCCTCTTCTGTGATATTATCCTGCTGCATTAAATCCCATAACGGTTGAGGAATATAATCGGGTTTTGAAATAAATGGATCTACTAAATCTTCGACAGGTGTATTCTCAACCTTTTTTACAATATCTCCGAAATTATCCATTATTTTCTCTTCTTGTGTTTTCTCAATCTTTGGTGCTTCTAAATCACCATTATACTTAGGTTGTTCAAATTGTAATTGTTCTTTTTTCTCGTCTTTAAATTCAGTTTGAACAGTCTTTTTAACCTCTATTTTTTCCTCAGTTTTAAAAATATGAGCAATAGAATTATAATCTAATGGAAGTTCACTAGGTAAACCATGTCTGTTCTTAGCGTCCCATGCTGGATTGTGTTCAGTGTACATCACACGTTGATTTCCTTGTGCTTTCTTCTTCGTCGACTTCTCTTGTGAAATTAAGTACGTTTTGTAATTACAAAATAGTAATAAGTCCGCCCATTCTTTTACTAATGGTGCTGTTTGAGAACTAGTTTTTTTACCAAGTTTTAACTCGTATTTGTCATACGAACCCATTTCATCTGGCAGTTCAAACTTACGAATTTGAGCGTGAGCAGTTAACACAACATTTATTCCAATCTCAATTAAATCTTGTAATTTGTTTAAAAAACGTCCCATTTCTTCTTTAGCGTAAACATAACCATTTCCATAACCGAAATCTTCAATACCTTTTTTACCGTGCATAGCACACAAATTATCAACACACAGAGATTCCGCCCAGTCAATAGTATCAATAACTAATGTTTTACATACTGTTGGATTAGCCTTAATAAATGCGATTTGATTATTTAACATTATCCAGCTTGTGGGTTTGTCTAGTCTTGCAACGTCCATATTATCGGTTGAACCCTCAGTATCTATAAATAAAGGTTCTGGAAATTGAGAAGCTAGAGAACTTTTACCTATACCTTCAGTACCATAAATTACAACTTTTTGAGCTCTTGCTCGTTTACCTTTTGTGATTTTCATTAAAAACTACCTCCTACATTATTCTCCCAAGACGGTGCTTCTGTTTTTTTATTCTTAACATATCCATCTTCAATGATAATTTGACATTCTTCACCAGTAGATACTCTTGTCGCTATTGCTTGTAAATTGTTATCTTTTAACCAGTTACCAAAAGCAACCAAAGTCTCAAGATCCATTTGTTCTAATTTATCTACTAGCACAAATTCACATTGTGGATTAATCTTTCTAACAATAGCCGTTGCTACTATAAGCTGTTCAGAACCACTCATATTATCCCAAGGTTGCCCTTTATAAGTAATTACACCATTATCAACGCTTAACTCTTCTAATGGTAAATTAGCACCATTTAACAACTCTATTTTTTGTTTTCTCAATTCTTCGATAGAATTTGTTAAATCTTCATATTGATTTTTGTATGCTTCAGCGTCCTTTTCAGCACGCTCTCTATCCTGGTTAGCTCGTACTTTTCTGTTGATTTCTTCAATATTCTCAATACTTCTCTCTAATTCTTCAGTACTCTCATCAATTAGATCAACAACATCTCTATTTGCTATTTCAATATCAGAATTTAACTGTTCTAAATTTAAATTTAATTCTTTAAGCTGTGCTTCAAGTTCCGCTTTTTTGTTTTCAGCAAATACTTTTCTGGCTTGTAAATTATCCAGATTATCACGTTTACGTTGATTTTCTCCATTTTTAGCAAGTATTTCTTGTTGTTCTTTAATTAGTTCAGAAGCACTTACTAATTCATTTCCAACTTCTTTAAAGAATGGTTGTTCTTCAGCAAAATGTTTCTTCTGGTCTCTAATTTGTCCGACAGTACGACGTTTGTTGTAAATCTCTAATTCTTCTTGTTCAATTTGATATAATTTTTCACCTAAACCATCAACTGTATTTAATAAGGCTTTGGTTTTGTCTTTTGAGTTCATCTCCATAAATTTTGGCAAATTAATAGCGAACTGTTCAACAAAACTATTTAATAAGTTTTGACCAGCCTTTTTACCACTAGGATCTGTTACTTTTAACTTTCCATCTTCTCCCTTACGTTCGACAATAAGCCCGTTATCAAGTTGAATTTTAATAATTGGTTGCACTACGCTACCGTCTCTTAGTGGATTAGATGGCTTATAAGCATTTCCACCTAACGCCCATGCTATTGAGTCCAGAACACTAGTTTTACCTTGACCATTTCTACCTCCAACAACAGTTAATCCATTAGCTGTAGGTTCAATCTGAACAGCTTTAACTCTTTTAACATTTTCTATTTCTAATTTATTAATCTTCACCATTTTCTTCATCTCCTAATCTACTTTGTTTTCTGAATTTTATGTACGCTTCTAATACTTCTAATTCTTCATCTCCTGACATTGCAAAGTAAGCTTTACCTACTTTAGTATCTGGATGTTCATATGTTAACATATTGTGAAAATGTGCTATATCACCAAAAATATATCCATCATCATCATCATAAAGTCCTTTTAATTCATTTAAAACTATTTCTTTATTCTCCATGAGCTAAATCTCCTAAAATATCGATTAGTTCTTTAATCTCTTCAATAGTAAGTTCTTGTTTCTCTATTAATTCTCTGAACTTTTCATTTTCAAATGGATTTTTACCAATTTCAGCTAAATTTGCAATGGCTCTAGGTACGTTGCAGATGCCTTTAATATTTAACGCTTGAATATTTCTTATTCGGTTGACAAGTCGCACTTCTTGAGAATTTAATAAGGTATGTAATTTACCAATAGTCGCTATCTCTTCTTCCTTTTCGTTCAATAAATCATTACCTTTTTCATCAAGTAATTTTGCTTTATATTCCTTACCTAAAATAGAACTAATTAAGAATGTTGATTCTTGAATTATCTTCTTAATATCAGTTGTTGGTTCATCGTGTTTTTTACACAGTCTAAAATATCTTTTACCAACGCTCCAGTACCATGCTACTTGCTCGTGAGTCATATTGGCATCGTTTACTATATCTTTTAAAATATGTCTTGTTTCAAGCTGTAAATTATCGACAACAACCTCTTTTCCATCGATAATTACAGGTATATTTTTAAGTTCAATTTTGTAATGTTTCGGATTAGGTTTATTAATATTATCTTTTGTCACTTGATTTTTCCTCCTAAATATGTTATTTTAAAGTTGTAAATTTTTGTAAGTAGTCGTTGTTTTAAACGGCTATTTTTTTATATTAAATAACCACCTTTTTTCATCTTTCAACAACATGATTTTAAATACATGCAATTTCATTTTTTGTCGGTAATAATCCATCATGCTTGAAATATCTTCTTCTTTTACATCGATTGCTCCATATTCTAAAGCTTTCAACATTCCACCTAAGATATAAGCATTTACAGTATTTTCTATTATTTGCTTGTTATCTTCAGTTTCTTCTAAGTCATCTAGTTTTAGTAATTCTAGAATTTCATCATTAATATTTACTAACATTGATTATTCTTCCTCCAACATCTCCATTAATAGTTGTTTTAAAAACATCTTTGAATATTCTTTTTTAAGACTTTCTAAGACGTATGTATCTACACCTTTTCCTCCAGTAGTGACATAATTGTCTAAAGAACTGATTAACATTATAGATATTGATTTTTCCATTTCTTCTAAATCTAATCTATTTTTCATCAACGGTTCTAATAAATTTATAACTCTATCATCTATATTAATTTTCATTTCCTAATACCCCTCTTTTTGACGTTGAATATTCACTAACGATTTCTTTTTATAAGCTTCAAATAAATCTTCAAAACTGTAATAAATCATTGCAATATTTAAGATTAATTCAATAGCAAACCCAACTGACTGTTTGTAAACTGTATTGTGTACACGTTTTGAGAACAATTCGCCATGTTCAATCTCATTTCTCATTAATTTAATGTGTTGATTATTATTCCTATTTAACACAGTTTTACATCTATCAAGTTCAAAATGTTTCTTATCGTCATTTAATAGCGACAATGCGAAAGCTAGACAATCAGCTAATTCATCTAATTGTTTTTCAACAGGTGTCTTATGTTTTTTCCAAATTTTGAAAAATCCTATGGCATTGTACCATTCATGGAATTCTTCACTTAAGGCTGTTATTATTTTGTCGCGTTGCCATGTTTCCATGTGGCTATCAACATCACGTTGAAGCATTTGTAAATCTATTAATTCTTCGTATAGTTTAAATTTATTCATTCTATTCTCCTTTCTTCTCTATATAAATTAAAATATTTTCATCTTCTAGGTAATCAAACAAATCTCCAACAGACTTACAATCATTCTCTTCGTATAATCCAGATAAAACTGCCACTAGGATATCCCCCTGTATTTTTACATGATCAAATAGATTGCTTCCAGTGTTAAAATATTCACCTTTAACTATCATTTTCTATACTCCTTTTAATTTATTCAAATCTATATCTAATGCATTTGCTAACCTCACGATATAATCAAATTTTAATGTAGCGTTTATTCTGTACCTAAAATTGTAAATACACGTTTTTGGCACACCGCTTATTTCTGATAGTTCAGTAGGTTTGATTTTTAGCTGTTTGATTTTTTCAATTAGCAAATCTCTAAACTTCATACTGTATTTATTGTTGTTTTTAGTGCTAACCTTATATCTAGTCATTGCTTTCACCGTCTTCAAATGCCTCCTTACCACGTTCATCTAAAATATAGAATGGTAATAATGTTGTTCCCAGTAGCAGTCCCAGTATCGTTCCCCATTCAATATTACTTAAAATGAACACACATACAGCTATTACTGTGCAAGTCCAATAGTAAGTATTGAATTTTCTCCTTCTTAAGTTATTCATTTTTTAAGCTCCTTTCTTTTGAGAATCATTATATAGATGTAAAAACATCTCAATTCTACCGTAATGATATTTTTTTAAACGATCATTCACAATGCGAATTAAATCATAAGAATTTTCAAGCTTCATAATCTCAGGTTCAATTTTTTTCAACATATACTTAGTTATCTTAATTTTTTGAAATAATTCATCTTTGTAAACCCAAAACTTTCGTTCAGCTAAAAACTTTTCGTAAGCTTCATCTTGTTCAGATGTGTTGAATATCATTTTAATCACTCCTTTTAATTTATGATATAATTACCTCAAAGGAGGTGAATTATATATGGAATTGAATTACGACTGTATTCGAGATGTGTTACTTGAGATTGAAAAAGTTACTACTTTCGATAAAAGTTTCACACTTTATAACAATCTTGATAATCTAAATCAATATACACCTGAAGAACTTAAGTACCATTTAAGACAATGTGATTCAGCCGGATTTTTATACAAATACCAATCATTCATGGACGGTAATATCAGTGTTCTAGATTTAAGTTTTCATGGTCACGAATTCTTACATTCTATTAGAACTGATAAAGTATGGTTTAAAACTAAAGATATTTGTAAAGAACTAGGTATCAAAACATTGAACGGTATTCTTCAGATTTCTTCTCAAATAATATCTCAAATCATTTCTGATAAGTTAGGTATTAGGTAACTTTTCACTCGCTATTGAATCTATCTCAACATCATCTACGATTAATTCAATAGTGAGTTTTGTTCTGTCGACATTAGCCTCAATACTATAACTGATTAACTTATCCAATTTAACATCATTCAAATAGAATTCCTTGTTTTTAATTGTAAATTTCATTCCCACTCCTCTTTTCTAAAATATTTCAAATTTAATTTGATATAATAGTTAAAAATTTAAAACCTAATGTTATCAAGCGGTATTCCGAAAATTAAACTTAATTCTTTCGCTTGTTTAACAGAAGGTGTTTGTCTGTACTTTTCCCAATTTACTATAGTTTGCTTCGTAACTCCTAGTTTTTTAGCAACATCAAGTTGTGTTAACTGAGCGTTTTCTCTAGCAGCACTAATTGAGATTTCTAATTTAGTCACTATATCACCACCATATTTTTTATATTTTGAGATTTTCTCAACCTCACGAATTCCATTATATATCAAATTTAATTTGATGTCAATACTTTAATCAAAAAAAATTTTACTTTTTGTATTGAAATTCAAAAAAAATTTGATATAATATAAGAAAGGAGTTGAATAACATGAGCAACAATCAAAAAGAAAAAATAATTTTTTCTAATAATTTAAAAAGATTAGTAGCTAATAGTAACTTACCTCAACGAGAAATAGCTAAACGAATTAAGGTATCTCCACAAACTTTTAACACGTGGACTCAAGGAATAGCAATTCCTAGAATGTCTAAAATTCAATTATTAGCTGATTTCTTTGATATAGAAAAATCTGATTTGATTGAAGAAAAAAGTAATATAGTTTCTGAAAATCAAGACATTTCTACAATGGTAGATGATTTAATGAACAATTTAAATAGTACACAAACCCTAATGTTTAAAGGCGAACCAATGGATGAAGTTACAAAGGAGTTAGTGCGTGCTTCAATAGAGCAAGCCGCTCGTATCGCTATGGCACGTCACAAAGAATCTAAACTTGACGATTAAAGATACTTATAATTCTCTTGTAAAAGAATTCGGAACAAACGATCCATTGAAAATAATAAAAGAATTAGGGATAATTGTACAATTTGCAAACCTTGGAGAAAATAAAGGTTTGTACCACACTTTGAAAGTAGATAACATAACATACCACTGCATACACATCAACAATAATCTATCTTCAAAAGAACAGCGTTACACATTAGCTCATGAATTAGGTCACTATATATTACATAAAGGATCTAACGTACATTTTCTAAGACGTGTAACAAGCACACCTCTATCAAGACAAGAAATAGAAGCAGATTTATTCGCTAGCTATTTCATGGTATCTGATGAGGAAATAAAAGAAATAAACAATCTTACATATATTTCTGAGGCCTATAGATTAGATTATAGAATATGTGAGAAAAGATTAGAATATATAATTTAAGGAGAAATACATTATGTTTTTTAAAAAGAACCCAGAAAAAGAACGTCTTAAACAAGAACGTAAACAAAAAGAATTAGAACTAAAAGAACAAAAGAAAAAAGAAAAAGAATTGTTAAAAGTTAAATCTAAAGAAATAGCGGATGAAAACAAAGCTAGAAGAACAGAATTCAAGAAAACACTAACTTATCCTGGTATTATAATTGATGAAATATCAGAATCGTTTAAGTTAAATATCGATTATTTCAAAGTATTTAAGTTTGATGAATTAGTAGATTATAAACTTATAGAAGATGGTGCAAAAGTTGCTCAAGGCGGAGTTTCAATAGGTCGTGTAGCAGCAGGAGGTATCTTATTAGGTGGTGCTGGAATGATAATTGGTGGTTTGACTGGTAAGAAAAAATTAGAAGATCAAGCTACTGAATTAAAAATTGAATTTACAGTTACAGGTTTAAATGAAGGTACATACAGTATCGATTTACTAAATAAACCTATCAAGACAAACAGTCTAGTCTATAAAGGATTAGTAATTAATGCTAAAGAAATAATTGAATTTTTCGATAAAATATCAAATGTAGAATAATTAATTAGATTTAAAATTAAATATATGTTATAATGATATCAGATAGGGCTATGCCCACCGTGAAGAAGTCTTTTATCATTAAAGGCTTCTTTTTCTTTTTAAACTAGTCAAATTCGATTCATTTAAATAAATAAAAAACTCTACACTAACAAGCGATCAAACTAGATAGTGTAGAGATACAGCAAGAATTTTAATAAAATAAAACTCTCTTTTATTATATCATAAAAAGGAGTGGAAAAGAATGACTTTTTACGCAAAAGAATTGTATATAAAAAAATTCAGGAAAATTGAAAATCAAACTATTTCATTCGGAAGAAGATTAAACGTAATTTCCGGCCAAAACGGAGTAGGAAAATCTAATATTATGGCTTTAGTCGTGGCAACATTTGGTAAAAAAACCAATAGGTTTTCCTCTGGTAATTTTCATCCAAAATATAACGATTTCTTCACTATTTCTGAAAATGAAAATTTCAGAAACTATGAATCACATTTGAAAGTAGAATCTTCTTGTTCTAAAGTAATCATTAGTAAAAGACAAAGTTTTAAAAATGATACTGAAGAAAATAGGAATATAAGACTCATTCCTCGAAATTCTACATATTTTTACAAAGAAAATTATACACAAGAAAAAGTGAAAGAAATAATAAAAAAAGAATATAATATTGGACCAGACGCCAGAATTCCTATTCCAGCTATAATATCAACATTATCTAGATTATATCCTGTTGGAGAAACTGAAATAACAAATAAAGTTCTACGAAAAAAATATTCTTCTGAAGTAAAAGATAAATATTCAGAATACTATAATATCGTTTTTCCTGCCTCTATAAATAACAATTCAAGCATAAATATAATTCAAAAATCTATAACTAAAAAAAATACTCTGTATATTGATTTGAATAATGCAACAAAAGAAACTCAATCAGTAGGGCAAGACAGTCTGAGTAGTATAATAACAGCACTTACTGATTTTTACCATTTAAAAATTTCAGACCCCGATAACTATGACGGAGGTATACTTTGTATAGATGAATTGGACTCTTCACTGCATCCTAAAGCACAAATTAATTTAATAAACCTTTTGGTTGAGACCGCCGAAGATTTAAATCTACAAATTTTCATAACGACTCACTCACTTACCATCATCAAGCAAATTATTAAATTAGAACGAGAGTCATCAAAGGATTATAAATTGATATATTTATTAGACCCTGAATTTCCTAGAGTTCACAATTATTCTAGTTATACAGAATTAAAATCTGATTTGTTCGATGAAATAAATGTCTATAAACCCATTGTAAAAATATATTGTGAGGATGAATATACCGAATTTATTTTTAAAGAACTGGAAAAAAGTTGTAAAAAAATTTTGAATAAATCTTTACCGGAATATAAAATAATCCCTATTCATTTAGGATGCACTAACTTATTAAAACTCCCTTCTCAGGATAGCTATTTTGGGAAAACTGTTATTGTTTTAGATGGCGACGCTAGATTAAAAGATAAACAAAATTTGCTATACGAATACATTAACAAACTTTCACTATCTGATAAAAATTCAAAAAAAATAAGTGCAAACTTTATATACTTACCAAGTTTCCTAGCTCCTGAATCATACATATATTTCTTATTATACACAATAACAAATAATGCTATTTACCATAGCTACTGGGCAAATCTTAATAATACAGAATTTTCAATATTAACAAAATCAAAATTAAATCATATTCTTTTGAATCAGGTTAATATCACTAGAGACACTAAAAATGATGAATTGAAAAAATTATTTACTAATAATAACTCACTAAATATAAAAGATTTAATAGTAAAAACTCAACTTTTTGATTTCTACTATCAAAATAACAAAAAAGAGTTGGAAAAGTATTATAATTATGTTCAAGAAGCTATTAATAAAACAAGTAAATATATTAAATCTGAAAATTACTAAAAACTGGCCAAAAATAATAGACTTTGTTATAATTAAAAGTGAGGTGATTATTATGTCAACATTATCTCCCCTACGATACCCAGGGAGCAAAAACAAAACCTATAACTATATAAAATACTTAGTAACTCTAAATAATTGCGATACATACATAGAACCATTCGTTGGCGGTGGTAGTGTAGCCATAAAACTGCTGCTAAATAAAGATATAAAAAATATTATGATAAATGATTATGATAAAGCAATATATGCATTTTGGTATTCAGTATTAAACCATACAGATGAATTAATTGAACTTATTAAAAATACTGAAATAACAATAGAAGAATGGCATAAGCAAAAGGCAATCAACAAAAATAAAGAATATAATAATAATTTATTAGAAATTGGCTTTTCTACACTATTTCTGAATAGAACTAATCGTTCAGGTATTTTAAAAGCTGGGGTAATTGGCGGTTTAAATCAAACTGGTAATTATAAATTAGATTGTAGATTCAATAAACTTTCAATAATAACAAAAATTCAAAATGTGGCCAAGTGTAAAAATAATATAAAACTTTACAATAAAGATGCCGAAGATTTTATTAGACAAAATATTTCTAAAACAAAAAACTCTTTAACATTTTTAGATCCACCTTATTTCAATAAAGGGCCTGAATTATATGTTAATTTTTATAATCAAGAAAATCACAAAAATTTAGCTAATACTATTAAGACTACGTTATTCAAGAAAAAATGGATACTCACTTATGATAAAGTATCAGAAATAGAAAAATTATATTCTGCGTTTAATAAAGTAGAATATTACCTCAATTATTCAGCTGGTAAACAAACTAGAGGTATCGAATTTATGTTTTTTTCTAAAGAAACATTACCTGGTCAAATAGATAAATATCTAAAACTAAAATAAAAAACTCCCCCGTCCGCCAAGGTACTGCACCCAAAAAATTGGACAAAATATTTAGTTATTTTTGTTTAGTATTTTAAACTTTAAAGTCAGTAAATTTTATTACTTTTAGTGACTTTCATTCCTTACAGTTATTTTAGATTTTTCGAACTATTTAGTCAAGGATTTTTAAAAGGCGTAGCCCTTGTCCTTGACTAAATAGGAGAGAAATCTAAACTGTAAAAGGAAATGAAAGTCTCTTTTTATTTATATTTGTTTCTATTAACTTTTCTATAGTTCACGGGACTTAATCCATCTAAATTCAACTTTATTCTCTCCTCATTATAATATTTTATATAATCTATAATAGCTTCTTTTAATTCATATTTATTCTTGAAAGTATTTTCAAATCCTTAATACATCTCAGATTTTAAAACTCCAAAGAAAGATTCCATAAATGCATTATCTGCCGATGTTCCCTTTCTAGACATTGATTGTTTAATTCCTTTTGCTTTAAGAATCTATCTATATGTAATATGTTGATATTGCCGACCTTGATCACTATGTAGTATCATGCCATCGTACCTATTATCTTGAAATTGCGATAACATTTAATATTGTTGTTCCATGTTAGGTGAGAATGAAATATTATAAGCTATTATCTCCGTATTATATCCATCAATTATAGGTGATAAATAAACTCTATCCTCTCCAATCTTGAATTGAGTTACATCTGTATAACATTTTTTTATGGTTCTGAGGTGAAGAAATCTCTAGCTATTATATTATCTGCGATTTTTTCAATTTCTTCTTTATATAAGTTGTATTTTCTAGTAGGTCTTACGAATGATAATACACCAAGTTTTCTCGTTAATCTTAAAACTTTTTTATGATTTACTATAAATCCCACATTTTTAAGTTCTAATGTTATTCTTCTATAACCGTATCTATATTTGTTCTTTTCCTGAATTAATAGAATAGCTTCTTCTATATTTTTATTTTTTTATCTTTATCTTTTTTATTTTTTGTATAATAATATGATAAACGAGATAAGCCTAAAATCTTTAATAGTATGTTTAATCTATGTGTTTCCTTTAATTCTTCTACTATTTTTGTTTTTTCTTCGTTTGAGATTGTTTTAACCTTATCTCCCTCAACTTTTTAAAACTTAATTTTCCGCACGTAGGTACTCAAGTTCCTTCTCTAATTGTTCTACTTTTGATAATTCATTTTTTTCTATCTTTTTATTATTATTTTTCATTTTACTAGTTCTTCCTCTCGGTTTCTCTAGTATATTATACCCGTTTTCTTTAAATTTTGAAATCTAATTACTAAGTAAAGCAGGGTTTGGTAATGTGTACTTTAATGAAGTAGATTTTATAGAATGTTCCAATATTAAAACCTCATTGATTATATCTAATTTTAATTCTGGTGGATAGTAATTATTTTTCCCCTTAATCAGCACTGTTTCACCATGTGAATCAGCTAATCTGACCATGTACTTCACATTACTAGAATCAATTTCAAACATTTTAGATGGTTCCTTGTATGAGTATCCTGCTTTCTTAAGTCTATACATCTCTATCCTATTTTCATCTATTAATCTCATAATAAATAGCCCTCCAAAATTTGTCCAAATTTAGGGGGCTATTACCAAGTGTAAAGATAGTTATTTTTTATTGTCTTTTTTAACGCTACAATACATGCACTAACTACTGAAACATTCAATGGATTTATTTCAATAATCATCTGTACACTGACCAAAACTATTGCAATTAAATTATGTTTATGATAAAATGAAATTATGAAAAGAGAGAGCCGTTTTAAAGACGGTGGCTCGAATATTTTAGTATTAAATAACTATCTTACCCTAAGCCAAAGCGTAAAGATGGTTATTTTTTATTGTCTTTTTTCAATGCTACAATACATGCACTAACTACTGAAACTATCAATAGATTTATTCCAATAATCGTCTGTACAATTTCGTATGCTGACAACTTGCTACTCCTTTCTTCAAGATTTTAGTGTATGCGAGCATAGCACCATCCCCTTTCATATTGAAGTAGCCACAGCAGTAGGAACTAGAAAAAGCAGATACTAACTTTTAGCACCTGCTTTTTAAGTTCCTGTTGCATACGCTATTCGTAATATTTTTCTTCAGTCTTTGACTTTGAAAAATAAACGACTACCGCAATCCTTATTTGGAAGATATTACACTCCTTAACTTCTCTCTCCAACTTGATTATATCAAATAAAAATTTAATAATCAATTAACAGAAGAGTTATTCTAAAAAACAGTGCGGAGAATATAAATTATTCCGACATCTATTTTTAGTTTTTGTATATTTCATAATATAACAGATTGATTGAGATTATTAATTGAAAAAGTGGTATAATAAATTTTAGATATAGAAGAATGATACAATATAACGGAGTTTTTTTGATGACAAGCAAAGAGGATCTATACAAATTAGATGAACTTTCTCCAAATGGTACATTTACAAAAGGAGAAGATATACCAACATATTTAAATACTAGGAAAGTTAAGGGAATACGTGAAAGAAAACAATTTATCCCTAGATGATTTAACGGAAGAAGAGAAATCTAAAATAATGAGCACCTATTGATTTCAGTAGAGGAGGAAAGATTATGTTACTTTTAAAACTGGTAAAAATTAATAATAATGTTGTTGTATATAATTATTTTCCAGAGAACGCTGAAGACTATGGAACAATAGAGTTAGACCTGATCTCAAAAGACGTTAGATTAATTAAACGAGCGGAAAAATACAAACAATCGATGTATTTAATGCATGCATATCAAGGATTATTAAGAATGTTAGATGAAAATGATTTTTCAGATACAAGAGTAGTTGCTTGGTACTAAGAAACGTGGAAGAGAGACACCTGGTAAATTTACCAAGTGTCTTTTATTTTATTACCTAGGAAGTTCAAAGCCAGGAGAA